>Ga0307379_10004096_pt1 | contig 20930 bp, 11 predicted proteins | sample UN2MG_FD_202237 | JGI IMG/M metagenome (GOLD analysis project Ga0307379, IMG submission 202237) | Soil microbial communities from Risofladan, Vaasa, Finland - UN-2 | ecosystem: Environmental > Terrestrial > Soil > Coastal area > Acid sulfate soil | place: Finland: Risofladan, Vaasa | collected... | reverse complement strand
ACCACTGTTATCGATAAGCTCATCATGTTCGGGCTCGGCTCACACACAACCGGATACGGTGTCGCCAACAACGAGCCTCTACACGACGTCTACATCCGTAACTCTCTTATCTACAGCACATACAGAGGTCTCTCTTCAGCCGGAACCGGCTCAACGATCTACGCAGACAACTGCACGATCGATGACTGCTCAGACTACGGAGTGTATATCAGCTACGGTGGGCACAGACTCCGTAACACAAGAATCACGAACTGTGCGGCAGTCACTTCCAGCGGCACGTTACACGTCGACTCGAACTACAACCTGACTGACGGTGACGTCTCAGGTATAACCAACTGGGGAGCGAACAGCCTAGACTCAACTGACACACCGACGATCAGTTACGTGGATTCAACCAACGCAGACAGGACAGCGAGGGATTACCACATTCAGCCCAACGACAGCGGAGTGGGAGCTGGCATGGACCTCTCCGGTGACGGCTGGTCGGACGACATTGATGGGGATGCGAGGTCATAAATGGCCTGGGATATCGGGTCGGATGAGTATAATGCAGAGGGCCCAAATGTAACTGTACCTGTAGGTTCAGTCGCATTAACGGGTTACATCCCTCTCGTAGATGTAGACTCTCCGGGTGGGCAGCCTGGTTGGGACATCGGTGCGGACGAGATCGCTGGCGCTGGTGGCGCGGTCATCTTCTATCCACCCAAAGGCTCTCTGGTCCTCACGACTTACACCCCGATCGTACCGGTCGCTCCACAGTCCGTAACCACTACCCAGATAAGCAATAACGGAGTCAGAGTCGACTTCGTCCCGGGCAACTCGAGCTTCTCACACGAGGCTTACAGACGCCCGGCAGCAAGTTCGTTCTACACCTTCATCGGACTCATCCCAGTCGGTGAGACTGAGATCGACGCCACCAACCTGCCCAACGGAGACTGGGTCTTCGGAGTCGCAGGTCGGTCCGGCCTCACGCTCACGGACATCACCGAGGAAGACAAGACTGTAACAATCCCCTTCGGTGGAGTCGTTCCCGGAGTCGGGTCTGTCACAACCACAGGTTATGTTCCATCAGCTGCGGTCTCAGACCACACGAACGTTACGTTCCCTACCAGCGGTGATCTGGTCTTCCAGGGGTACGTACCTGAGATCGCCTCAGACGACAACCGGAATGTCACGATCCCGAAAGCGATTCTGGCCTTCACCAGATACTGGCCAACGATCCCTGACTCCGCGAATAAAAATGTCACAGTTCCAGTCGGGAATATGGGATTCTCTCATTATCCACCGACAGTCGATACCACCTCGTGGATCAATATCGAGATCCCGGTAGGGTCTATCTCTCTATCCGGCCTCCAGCCAACGTCTTATGGAGACTCTGTCGAGATCTCTGTCCCGGTGGGATCCATCGCCTTTACAGGGTATATCCCGACCGCAGTCGGAGACCTCTCAGCTATCGGGATCGACGAGTACAGATCTGTGGCCTTCAGGTACTACTCGGGGACCATGCCCAGGCTCATGGGCATCGCGCAGGACGGCGACGAGGTCCTGTTTGATCCGGCATTCCCCCTCCCGCCAGTAGTGATCCTGAGAGGTGGAGCGATCCACGAGCCTCGTGCAGCTGAGTGGAGTGACACGACTTACAACACCGCACTCCCGGTCTACATCGATCGGAAGCCTATAAATCTGGACGAGACGGGATTCAATCTCAGAGGTGAGCTCTACCAGAAGCTCGGTACCATGACTCTGCAGCATGTGGGATTCTTAGGCCCGACTATCAGAAAGGTGAACTGGACCACCTCCACTCAGGAAGCCGACCTCGACGGGGAGACTCTTCCGGCACACGACGACTCGTACAAGGTCACGTTCGACGTGAACATCACTCTTACAGCGCCAACTATCGAGGGCAAGCCGGGCCGTTCTGTGAATCTCACTGTACTCATCGAGAACTACGACACTACCATTTCCAAGTGGGTGACCAGGGACACGAAGCTTTACGAGATCGGGGCAACGTACGAGACTGGAGATCGGGACGTGACCTACTCGGATGTGACCGTAACCACCTCCATCTCAGGTCTGGGAGCGGTAGCCGGAGACAAGTTCAGACTCAAGATCGGGGATTGGGGTGGCGATACCTACTACGGGGCATTCACCGTAGCCGGGAATACAGACGTAACTCCATACGGAGTCTCATGGTACACAACTGCGACCGCTAGTCGTACAGCCTCGATGACACCAGATACCGAGGACGCGATTGAATGGGAAGCTTTCTTACCAGGACGGATTGATGGCTGAGACACATAAGTGGGGAACAGGTTCGAAAGAGAAGCTCGAGACACTCGACGAGCGATGGGTAAAGTTACTGGACGACATCCTTTGCGGGTGCCCGTTCGACGTAAAGATAATATGGGGATTCAGAGGTGAAGAGGCCCAGAACGACGCCTACGCACTGGGACATTCCACGAAGATGTGGCCACATTCCCTCCACAACACCTCTCCATCGGTCGCAGTCGACCTGGCTCCGATCGTCGAGGGGCGAATACCGTGGAAAGACGTACGACCGTGGCTCGTTCTTGCAGGAGTAGTCAGAGGAGTGGCCCGGGTCGCCCGGACCGAAGTCCGGTGGGGTGGTAACTGGGATCGGGACGAGGTGATACTGGACGATCAAGGTCTCGACGACCTGGGACACTTCGAACTGGTGGACAAGTAGCGACCTGAACCTACTTTAGAGAACATGAGAATTGTAGAGCTTAAGGATGATACCCGGGCGAGAATGATCCCGGGACTCATGTACAACCGCAGGATGCTCGAGACCTGGATGCGATCATGTCCAGAGGTCTGTTTTTCGTGCCTGGAGTGTGAGAATGCGAGTAGAGCTCTTCACCACATACTTCTGTCCCCGGAGACTCGGGTATTCGCAGCTCTATCAGACAGGAATTTCTACATCGGATGTATGTACTTTATCGGTAATGACTTTCACGGCACAGCGTTCGATGGCAGGCTGATGGACAAGACAGAGATTATCTATGAGGCCTTCAACGAGGTCCTCAAGAACCATAAGACGATCGTGATGCACGTACCTGAGACCACACCGTCCATCTCGGCATGGGCCACAGAGTTCCTGGGGTTCGAGCACGATAAGGACATGGGTGCGATCTGGAACGAGAGCGGTGAGATGAAACAGGTTGAAAGGCTGGTATATAGTGGGTAAGTTCATGGGAGGCGGAGGCGGCGGCGGTGGAATGGGCAAGCTGCTCCAGAGCCTGCAGGGTGCGCAGCAGGGAGCTCAGGGTGGTCAGGGTGGAATAGGTGGAATGTTCGGCCGGATCGGCCAGGCTTTCGGTCAGGCTGGTATGGGTGGCCAGCAGTCTCCACTACAGCCTAGACCCTCACCATTCGGCAATCCCGGAGGTTTCATGGGACAGGGTGGACTCGGATCTAGACTACCCGTCAAACTCCTCGGCAATCCCGGAGGTTTCATGGGACGGCCCGGTCCAGGAGACAGACAGATGAGACCGGGTATTCAACGACCTGGCATGCCCATGCCGAACAACCCCGGTATGCTCGGAATCAATTCGACTATGAACCAGAAGATCCCCCAGCTCGGCGGAGGGTACATGGGTCCTCCTCCTCAGTTCGGAGGCTCTATCCCGCCCAGTCCGATCTCCTCAGCCTATGGTCAGAAGGGTAGTAAATACGGGCTCCATCGACCACGTCCGGGAGGATTCGGAGGAGGAGGAGGTGGGCAATGGGGAGTCTAGTCAGTACAGTCGGAAGCTTTATCGGCTCGAACGCCGGGAATATCGCCAAGACCGGTGGCCAGTTCATCGGAAACGCCATGAGTGCCGGTCAGCAGAGACGAGCAGGGCAACAGCAGCAGCAGGGTTATCCAGGGTATCAACAGCAAGGACAGCAGAATCAGTACAGCCCGATCTCTCAGGCGTACAACATGATGGGGCGTCAGTCATACAACCCCAGCTGGATGGGTGGACTTAATCGCAGATGGGGTCCAGGTGGATCAGGAGGGTACAGCTAATGGGTTTCGTCGGTGACGCAGTCAGTGGCATAGGCAAGGGAATCGGCAAGGTACTCGATGTCCCGATCCTGGGTGACGTCCTGAAGCTCGGCTCGAACTTCATCCCAGGAGTCGGTCCTCTGATTTCGGCAGGTTTGACAGTCCTCGACCAGGTCACTGGAGAAGAGCGTCCACCTCAGAACCAGGAGGAGATGCAGTACGCGCAGGCCCGACAGCAGCAGCAGCAGGCTCAGTTCGGTAGACAGCCCAACCAGGGAGACTTCACCGGCGAGGCCAGTCAGCGGTACTTCGATCCGTGGGCCACCCAGTCTGACTACAACACTGCCGACACAGCCATGGGTTACGCGGACGCATTCCGCGGCATGTCTGACCAGTTCGGTGGATATCAGGACCGTGCGTTCGACATCTACGAGCAGTCGATGGGCGAGGGCGGCGGGATGGACTGGGCCGAGGTCGAGAGGATCACCAGTAAGATGGGATCTTCGGCTGCCGAGGGATACTTCGGTGGTGACGCTGGTATGGAGGGCTCATACCAGGGTCAAGTCCAGAAGGCAATGCAGGGTATGGGGTCGTCCGGATTTGCCGGTGGTGGTATGCTCGGCAACGCCATGATGAACTCTGCCAAGCAGGGTGGCCAGATCTTCGCCGACACCTTCGATCGGAACCTCGGCACTATCGGGGGAATCACTCAACAGGACATGGCTTCCCAGCGTCAGGCCTCGATCGCCGGACTCCAGAACTTCACAGGAGCACAGCTCGGTGCGATGGAGTCAGCTTACGGCGCTGACATGTCCGCAGCAGAGGTCCCCTACGGTCGGGGTATCTCGAACAACGAGCGGTGGTTCAACGAGCAGGCTCAGCCTGAACTCCTCAAGTCTCTCAGGTACGTTCCGTGGTACGAGCAACAGGCCAGGAACATAGGAGAGATGGGTGCGACCGATCTCTACGATTACGGTATCGGCCAGCTCGGTGGCTGGCTCGGCGGAGGTGGTGGTGGTGGTGGCGGTGGCCAAGGTTCTGCCCTCCCAAGCTGGGCAGACCCGTTCGCCGGCAACTCGAATGGCTCAACTGACTACGGCGGGAACGGAACTGACTGGCTCGGGAATACAGACCGGAATGAGGGCTGGTAATGGCTCTCTCAGCTCTCGCCAGGTACATGCGCAAGAACCGGATGCTGAAGTTCGGTACAGGAATCTCTGGTCGCAGGACCAGTGCAGGTCCTCCGGCGATGGAGGGCTGGACCCGCGGGACACTCGGCTCGTCAGGGTCATCTCCTCTTCGGACTCGGAACTCCGACGCCGGAGAGAACAAGGAACGCACGGAGTTAGGTCTACCGAAGAGCCCGTACTCTAAACTCGGCAGAGGTCGCTGATGCCCATCCAACCCCCGAGTTTCAAATATGGTGGCAATGGAAGCATCATGTCCGCTGCTATCGGGGCAGCTCTAGCGAAGAACAACCAGAGTGGAAACTCTCTTGCTCAACAGCGGTACCTCCAGAAGAAGCAGCAGTCGTTCCTCTCCGACGAGAGAGAACTGGATCGAGTGAGCCAGTGGATCCTCGGCATGGAGCGGGATCGTGTCTCCGGTAAGATCATTGACCCATCGGCGATGCAGACAAATCCTGCACTCCAGGGCAGGACCGACATCCGGACTGGCACCAGCCAAGGACTCGGTCTCATGCCCGGTCTTACACCCAGAGACTTGGAGCGGATGGGTGTTACGGAGGAAAGCCTGCGGACCAGTTACCTCAATTCGAGAGATGTAGCCCGAGCTGAGCAGGAATACAGTGCAGTCTCCTCCAGGTTCGAGAGAGAAGGGCTCCTCGACCCAACGACTCTAAACCCGCGTGAGACTGCAGAGCTCAGGAACAACCCAGTTCTCGCAGCTTCCACCATACGAGCCGACCCGGCTGCAGTAGAGATTGTAGCTAAACTCGCTGACGACATGGACATGCCTGACTTCGCCGCTGAGATCAGGGCTGAAGGCGATCGCGGGGTCAGTGAGAACCAGCTCAGTATTTTCAGGACTCGTATCAATGACCGCGCTGGAGTCGAGCAAACCGGGCGAGAAGAGACAAAGGAAGAGCTTGCTATACGAGAAGACTGGAGAGCACAGCAGACACTGGACCAGAGTCGCGAGTGGCAGGATTTCCAGATTGGCGAGAAGGTCGACGCAGATGTCCAGAGCTGGACCAGACTGTACTACATAAAGACCGCGGACTCTCTCGGTGAATGGCTGATTGACCCGGCCAATGGTGGGGCCCCACCCCCTCCAGACAGAAGACTCTCTATAGCTGACGCACAACTCGCGGCTGCGATCGCCAGGGATATCTCCCAGACTGCCGGGAACGCTGACACAGACGCGATTATCAGGTCGCATGTAGCAGACCCGATGGAAGCAGCCAAGTTCAAGGCCATTTTCGATAACTACGTCCGTGTCGATCACGCCCTTCCTTCTGGAGGAGGGGCAGGAGGAATAAAGCCTCCGTCCTCTGGCAAGTGGACACCGACCCGTGATGCGTGGACTGACGCTGCAGGCAAGGTCGCCGGTGGCTCGGACTTCCGCTCCAACACTAAAAGCTCGTCAATCCGGACACTCAGTCAGGGGTTCCGGGAGAACCCTGAAGCCTGGAAGTACCTTGTAGAGGCCTTCCCTCCGGGCGTGGTCGAAGAGGATATAAGAGACGTAGATGATCTCGATGCTTTACTCTGGCAACTCATGGAGAACTATGCCTCCGGAGCTGGGGCGTCTCTCATCAACGATATCTGGGCCACGAACATCCCGTCCAATGCCACTGAGCTCGTCAGCAACATGATCAACGGGTCTTCGCACGGAGTCTACTCACAGGTCCCGACAGTACAGCAGCTTCAGGCATACCGAGCGGTCAAGGCGGCTAAGGGCGAGTCTTTCACAGACGACGCTAACTGGGGTCAGATCCTGGCTGCGGCACACCAGATCCACACAGGCCTGAACATGGCTGGCCAGGAAGGTTCTGCAGAGCTCATCTCCGCGGGCCGTGCCCAGCTCATCGACGTCACCCGTACAGGCGCTCCAGAAGGACAGTCTTACAACATCGTAGGTGGTGGTGAACTCCCGACCAGATCGGGCTTCGTAGACGAAAGACTGGAAGAGCTCGTTCACGGTCCTGAGCGTAACAAGATCGAAAGTGGCTGGTCCGGTAATTCGATCTCGAGCCGCAGTGACCTGACCTTCCCCGAGAAAGAGGCTTTCGAAGTAGCCAGACTCTGGAAGTCGTGGTACGGCAATAAGGGCAAACAAGAAGAGTACGTAGAGATCCTGACCGCGATCGTGGATAGAGACTATAACGGCACAATGGACCTCTTAGAGCTCATCAGTCGCCTCAAACTTCTCACTGATCGCGGTGATTATAAAGCAGACGAGAAGTACAGAAAGATCTTCGACCACGTCAGTGCGTGGGTCAGTGATCCTGTAATGGGCAATGACATACTCGGTTGGGAGACGAGGTTCGAAGACCCGCTCCGGATCGCTCTCCAGATGATCGAGCACGACAACCCGGACCCGTCGTACGCCTCAGGACAGATTGAGGCGCAGGGAAGAAACGCAGGAATCAGAGCTGGACTTGGAGCAGCAACAGGTATAAGGATAGGCACGAATCGAGTGTTTTAACGGGGGCTTGCCCCCAACCCGGAAGAATTTGACATGGCTATGAAGGATCTACTGCTCGGTACCCCTCAGGGTCCCGACGAAGATGAAGATGAAGAAGACCTCAAAGTCACAGAGAAGTACAGTTCCTTCGCCGAGATGATGGATGATGTCGGTTTCGGAACTCTCTCCTCTGAGGACTACGGTCAGACTCTCAGAGTCCCGGCTGACGACACTCCGGCCAATATATGGCCAATGGTAGGTGGCCCCATCGCCGCGGCCGCTCAACCGGACAACCTCCTCAGGATCGTCAAGGCTCTCGGTGACATGATCGGGATCGGTGAGGTAGAGAAAGAGGAGTACGATATCCGTGGTGGAGGTATCCCTCTCGACGTGACCGAACGAGGGACCCAGCTCGGGGATGATACAGACAAGACTCTCGACGATCTCGGCCGGATACTCGGTAAGGACAGTGCCGCGATCAAGAGGCTCCAGTACTGGAACCGCCTGATGGGGAACATCGGTACGGACACGATGGTCTCCCCCATCATCGACACTCTCCAGGGTGAACAGGCCAGCTGGACCCGCTCCGGTGAGTACAAGACCGGCAAGCTCGCGATCCCCACGAACCTCGAGGACAAGCTCGCTGACCACCTGGTTGCCCCACTCCTCGGAGGACTCTTCCCCGGCATCGGCGCATACATGGCCGTGAAGGTCCCGGCGAAGGCATTCCTCACAGGTGCAGCTGGACTCCGTGCGATGGGCAGGGTCTCTCAGACCTTCGGTGCCGCACAGAACGTGACCAAACTGGGGACTGCCCCGGTCGCTGCGGCCCGTACAGCAGAGCTCTTCGCTGACATGGCCTCGGGCTTCGGTCTCGCAGGCTTCTACGGGGCACGTGAAGGACTCGAGCGTGAGGGCAAGATCAATCTCGGTGAGACCGCTCTCTACGGTGCAATGGGTGCCGGTATCGGTGCCGTCATTTCCGGTCCGTTCCAGTACTTCGGGATCCGGAGATCCATCAGGAACCTCGACGACGCTCTCGAAGCCGGAGTCATCCAGAAGAGCTCTCACGTCAAGTACATCCAGGACCACCTCCCAGCCGACACACAGATCGGTGACCGGGTCTGGGACGGCAATACCTGGAGATGGGCTGAAGGTGCTGAGACAGTCATCGGGTTGAAAAGGAAGAAGGGCTCCTACGCCCCCGCTCCCTGGAAAGCCGAGATCCAGGACAAGGGCGCTCTGGCTGAGCTTCTCACTAAGGCCCAGCTCAATGCGGTCCAGAAGGCGTTCAAGGACCATCGGATCACGAACAAGCCACTGAACGAGCTGTGGCGCAGCACCGGTGGGTTCAACAAGGCACTCAACGATCTCGACCTGAAGATCAAGGCTACGGGTGGGAACGGGATCGCTGACGTTCTCGCACAGGCGGCCGGGTTCGCCTCTCAATCCCGTAAGGCCCAGGTGACGGTCCCACACCAGATTGCTCGAATTGCCGGACAAGACCCCTCAGCTGCCTGGTCCGCCCAGAGCCACGCTTCTGCCTACGTCGAGTCTGCCACAACCCGCTACCACACAGACACATTCGAGAACTACGTCGAGGCGATCAACACCCTCGATGCTATCGCCAATGACCCGAGCCGGCCCATGGCACAGCAACTTGCTGCGACTGCCGAAGCTTCGGCCATGAAACACGCTGCGTTCGTTGAGGGTGGTCTCGGACCCAAGGAGCTGCAAGCTGCTGGAGTCTCCCTTCCCATTGAGTCCGTCAATGTCGCAGACGGTGCGACTGTCAACATGGCGGCTACTCTGTCGAAGGCACCCACCGAGATGATGCTTGAGCGTGACGGGTTCGATGGAGTACCTGGTCTGAGCCACTTCAGAGGCGAACTCTACGACAACAACCTTCCCAACTCTCGGCGACTCAAGGCTCAGATGGTGCTCGATCTGGTCGAGCAGATGCGGAAGACCAACGTCGATCTCCAACTCGACAAGGCCTCAGAGCAGGTCAAGAGAGAGATGCTCCGCCGCTCCGCTTCACAGAGCCGCGGTCTCTCTGCCGGGATGGATGTCCTCACTAAGAACGAGGCAGGTGAGTGGGTCGGCGGGATCGTTGTTGAAGGTACTCGACACGGGAACGTCAGGGTCCAGGTCGGAGGTAAGACCAAGACTATCAAGGCAGTAGACCTGATCATCCAGCCTGAAGACGGTGACTGGGCCAGGGTCCGCATGCCCGATGGCTCCTACGCTCCAGCCAAGATCAAGGGCATAGCCAGAGGCAATCAAGGCAACTCAGCTCTGGCAGTCATCGCGAAGGCTGACGGCAGCGTCGTCGAGCTGGACATCTCCCCAGCTGACATCGAGACAGTAGGTCGGTACGGCGGGAAGTCAGAAGTCGCCGCGAACAAGGCAGTTGCCGATGACATTCGCCACCAGTTCGAACGGAACATCGGGGACGCTCTCCCGGAGGGCCTCCAGTTCATCAACAACTTCGAAGACACACCCTACCTGGTCGAATGGCGCGGACATCAGTGGAAGGTCACGAGAGCTACAGGTGAACCCAAGCACTACGAGCTCTACTCAGACGAGTACAACGCGACGATTATTGTCTCTCACAGGAAGTTCATGGAGCACTACACTCGCGGCTCACTCAAGAAACCACAGCACGTCGCGAAAGTAGACGGCAGCGGACGGGTCAAGCAGAATCCCGGATCCGTCGTGAACAAGGACGACCTCCCCCGAGTGGTCAAGGTCGACAAGACCACGAACGCACAGAGCGAAGTCATCCCCTCGAGTGGGCCCGACGCTGGCGAGGTCCCGTGGGAACAGGCAGAGCTCTCTCTCGAGCAGACCCCGGCCCCAGACTGGCCCGACAGTCCGGTAACCGGAGAGCTCGAACACGCCGCTCTGACCAGAAGGACCGTTCATTCAGGTGGAGCCGCAGGAGCCGACACCGCATTCGAGGAAGAGGGCCTCGCCGCTGGACTCGCCGTCAAGGCCCATACATTCGAGGGTGGTCATCTCAAGAACGCGAACCGGGTTGAACACACCGCGAAGGAGTTGGCTCAGGCTGACGTACATCTGAAGAAAGCTAATCAGACTCTCGGCAGGCGGTTTCCCGCGGCAAGCCCCAAGGTGAATAACCTTCTCAGGCGTAACTACTTCCAGGTCAAGGACTCAGAGTCAGTCGTCGCAGTAGGTTGGATCAAGAATGGACAGGTCGAGGGCGGTACTGCATGGGCTACACAGATGGGTGTAGACATGGACAAGCGCGTCTTCGTGTTCGACCAGCACACGAACCAGTGGTTCAGGTGGGAAGATGCAGCTGATGCGTATGTAAAGACTGTCCCGCCAGCAATGAAAGACATGGGAGACTTCGCCGGGATAGGGTCCAGAAACTTGAGAGACAGTGGCCGCAAGGCGATCCGTGATTTCTTCAATCCGGTTTCAGGAGCCACCCCGACTCCCAAGACCCGGCCCTACGGTAAGTTCGGTAAGGGTCAGCTACCCGCATCCCCCAATAACCACATATCCTTCATCTCTGTGCCGCACGCCGCGGCGAAGAAGGTCATGACCGCGTGGCAGGAAGTCATCGATAGCGGAGGGTCGAGGCAGGCCTTCTGGGATGCACTCGTCCAGGCAGACCCACGCAAGGCTGCTGGTGGGACAACCGGAGTACACGGCCAGATCTACGCTACGCAGGTCAAGGAGGGGATGGTCACACTCGCACTGGAGATGGGGCCAGGAGCTGCGAAGACTCGTATCCGTCACGCTGGGTTCGGTCCGACGATCAACTTCATCCAGGGCAAGAAAGCTACCCTGAAGGACCTGCTCACAGCGAAGGCTACATACAAGAAGGGCAATATCGACGACGTAGTCGGGATCTACCACGTAGAGGACGATCTACTCCTGGGCGATCTCGCTGTCCCGAGTATCAAGGACATCCTCGCACGTGGCGACCCGGCCGAGATCGATGCCCTGCGAGCGACTTTCAAGCGTCAGCTCAACGCATCCAACAACCTGCCCCCGGGCTTCCGAGAGGCCAGTCAGCGGGTTACGGCCAACGTGACACAAGAGGCCAAGAACCGTAAGCTCGCATCTGCCACTGTCACTGCCACGAAGGACAAGACCTCAGAGGTCAGGAATAATCTCGAGCTCCTTCTTGGGATAGGTGACCGCCCCATCACTACACCGGACGCTCTCGACCGGGACGCTCTTGCTGCAGCCCGTGGCGTGATCGACATGCTCGCCACCTGGCGCAACTGGCCCGTCCTCAGTCGGATCCCTGGTGCTCGCCGGTTCGGTAAGGATCACCCGTTCGTGCAGGCCACTTCTGAGATGATGAAGATCCAGAAGGGGATCGACGATCAGATCCCCCGGCCCAAGGAAGCTGACTTCAGGAATCCCACGACCGGAGAGTTCAACCAGTTCGAGTTCAACTCGGCATCCGCTGAGTGGGAGCGCAATATCAAGCGTGCGTACCGTGACGCCGGTGCACACAACCCGGTCCTCCAGGCCCTCAACGAGGCTGGGGTCTCGGACATAGGTGAGGATGCAGTCACGATCAAGGTCCCGCACCGCACCATCCCGGGCGAGTTCCTCGAGATCCAGGTCACGTACCCGGACATGAAGAACCCGGCCAGGGTCGCGTCAGTCAGGGCCATGAGCAGGATCGAGCGCGGGCGCACTCCACGGGTCGAGATCCCGGACATCGACAAGACTCTCTCCACGATCCCCGAGTCCCAGAAGCTCGGTGACTTCGAGAAGGGCGGTTACAGTGTCGCTCTCCTCGGTGGCGCAGCTGACGATTTCGCTGGTGTATCCGAAGAAGAACTCAAGAACGTCATCTGGAAAGCCATCAAGGTCTCCGGTCTGAAGGTCGGTAACATCAGGACCAGGGCGATAGACGGTAAGCGCCTCAAGGGTGGTGTCGATGCTATTGCCTACAACATGACCGACGATGTTCCAGGAGCCACCAAAACCACGCACAACCTGCTCCCGAAGCGTCGGATCTTCTCCAACACTCCCGAGGCTGCCACCGCAGACCCAGCAACTGTCATCCCTTCCGGCGAGTCCAAGGGGTCCCTGGACAACATCATCAAGCCCGCAGGTCGGGGTGCGATCGTTGACGGGACCAAGCAAGCCACGGTCCGAACCGAGAAGATGAAGATCTTCAAGGGTGATGGCTGGTACGAGATCGATGGTAAGCCCATCTACGTCCGCTACCTCGGAGAGAAGGGTCACACTCCCGATCTTCAGCAGGCCGCATTCGGTGGCGAGACACCCAGGTTCGGTGCACAGAAGGACTGGGCCGAAGGCAATCGCGACCTTCATGTCTACTCCTTCTCACAAGAGGGTCCCGAGGTCCAGCAGCAGGCTACCCAACGGTACTTCGACGTAGTCCGCAGCCGAGCCCAGGACGGTGACGACCAGGCACTGTTCGAGCTCGCCCGGATGGTCAAGACCGGTAAGAGCAAGAACCTCAAGGAGGTCAGGCAAGCTGCAGAGACCATCGAGTTTCTCGAACAACGCGGCCTCTCTCTCGACGCAGAGGGTCAGCCGGTATACGGGACTACATACGAGGGCTTCGTCCGTCCGGAGTTTCACGAGACGAACCCACTCAAGAAGCCTTCAACTGGAATAGCAGAGGGCGAGTTGCCCAGTCAGGGTATCTTCGGAGAGGAGGTCACTGCCGCCAGAGTGGCTGAGACCGGAGAGCCATTCCCGACTGGTACAGTCGACAAGCAAATCTCCGGCTACGACCCGGTCAAGATGGAGGCGACAGTTAACGACCTCCAGGCAGCGGTCTTCAAGATCCGCACGAACAAGAAGAATATTCTCAAGGCCGCCGAGAAGAGCCCAATCCCGGACGAGTTCGATTTCGCGTCGAAGGGCGGAGCAATCTTCAGGAAGCAGCTCCAGCGCAACCGCGAGTCCAGAGTACCAGAGAAGCCCGGAATACTTCTTGACGCTGCAGCCGGGGACAGGGGACAGAACGAGTTCGCTGACCGGCTGACCATGGCCGGCATGGACGCGATTAATGCAGCAGACGCTGTGATCTACGTCGCGAAGTCTAACCCTAAGGACAATGCCTGGGGCCTGGCCCGTGCCACTCGACTCGCCGAACAGCAAGGCAAGCCTGTAACAGTCGTCTACCGAACAGGTAACGGGACCGAGGCGCATCCCTACCAGTGGAAGGTCCACAAGTCCAAGCAGGGACCTCAGGAGGACATCCCCCGGTATCTGGAGGGACGTTCCTTCCCGATCGAAGGTGGGACAGAGCAGTCTCCAATCAGGATGTCACATCCGTCCTCACTGGTCGGAGACATGCCTCTCGAACTCCCGCGGGACCGGAGCACACTCTTCAGCAGACGTCCCCAGATCGAAGTCAAGATGTCGGGGATCTCAGATGGAGTGAACCTGGGTGCCCAGCGTCGGATCCCGGTCGTGGCTCTACAGAAGATCGTGACCAAGTCCCAGTGGGCCCGCATGGAGAGAGAGACAGCCAGAGCCCTGGACGAGGGAGTGATTCCCCCGATTTGGGCATACTACAGAGAGTGGCTGGCTGGGATCAATAACGAGGCCTACGACATCAATAAGGTCATCACTCGTGAGAGCCATCCGTGGCACTACCACAAGGACAAGAAGACAGGCGAGCTCCGAGAGATCAGGTACCAGACTTCTTACAACACGAAGAAGAAACTCGTTAAGGGAGAGGCACTTAAGGATCTTGAGAGACAGTCGAGGGCTGCACCACAGGACAGGGACATCGTCGGAGATCAGTACTCCAATCTGGATGCACTGGGAGACACTGATCGCATTCTCGACAATCAGGCAATGACTGACCTGCTCATGGAGAGTGAGCTCATCGACGACCTCGCAAGAGGGCTCTCCAAAGACGAGGGTATCTCATTCCGCGATGCCCGAGCTGACGTCGTCAAGGCTGAAATCAAGAGATTACAAGGTCTCTGGGACGACAGTAACAACCTGAAGCGGGCCGGCAAGACAGGACCAGATCCCTTCCAGGAGAGACTGAACAGACTGGACCGTGTCCCGTCCTCCCGTAGCGAGTACGTCCTCCCTGAGCCTCCTCCGTCACTGGACAACCAGGCTCTCGAACTGGCCGCGATCCTCCACAACTTCGATCTCTCGAAGGGTAATCGTCTCGGAGTGGGTGAGTTCATCCACAAGGACAACGCGAGTGTGTTCGGTTGGCTCCAACGCATGAGAGACAAGAACCCTTACTGGGTCAGTCTCAGGCACGACGCTCTGCCAGGCCACAGGTCTCAGCAGATCGACCAGATCCACAAGTTCGCCACTAGAGACGAGGCTGTTAAGTTCCTGGAGGACACGGGGTTCGAGCGTAACCAGAACAACATGCTCTTCTCGAACGACGAGATGCTCGGGGATCTCCCAGACCCATTCAACCTTCAGGACCCAGCGGACATCATCGAGATGAACGCCAAGTTAGGACAGGCCATTGCGACAGCTCGTACCAAGCATGGCTTCGTGCCAGCTGCACTCATCGACTACGCGAACGACTTCGCCGACCGTGGCTGGGGCCGCTTCTTCGATGTTGACCATCCAGCCCTGCTCTGGGACGACGCTAACTTGAAGGCAATCGGCCGCTCTCGACGTGAAGGTGGAGCTGGCCAACTGGGCGCATCAGCTCTCCGCAGCAAGTCCCGCACAATCGGACTGCAGGACGGGAAGATCACCCAGCTCATCCCGGAGAGTGAGATCGGCAAACTCGAGAACCCTGCCATGGGTTCCTACCGCGAGCTCGCTAACTACTCACCCGTCGAGCGTCAGCGTGAGTGGGAACGGCTCGGAATGGACCAGTACGATCAGCAGCAGTTCCTGGCCTACGCATACACGGACATGAACTCTCCGGTCGGGACCGGTGACCCCAGCTTCCAGCAGGACTGGGCGCTCAACTGGGTAGCTTACCCGCAGGTCCTCTACGAAGAGGGCGGTCGCATCAAGGCTGGTCTTCTGCACAAGGCCAACTCCGGGCCCGGCAGAGAGACAGTCCAGATCAAGTACTTCGATACGGCTCTCGACGAGAAGGGCCAACCGAGCGGCTGGAAGACGAAGACACTCGAGAAGGGCGAGAGCTACATGAGCGTTCGCCCCGGCGATCCCTGGGACCCGCGCAAGATTGCAGCCGGCTCCGACTACAACCAGGGCATGCGCATGCACCGTGCGGACGTCATGGGCTCAGGTTCGTTCGACCAGGACTGGGGCCTGTCCGGAATCACTGACCAGACTGAGTACAAGTCCGGGATGTTCGACGCTCTCAAGTCGATCCTTGGAGTCGGCGACTCCCAGGCTTCCCCATTCATTGTCAAGAAGGGTGACGACCTGATGTTCTCCATGGCCGGAGCCAAGCCAGAGGAGATCGATCAGTTCGTAGACTGGTTCATCAGGTTCGCCGAGACACAGGGCCGGCAGTTTGAGGGGAATGATCTCCAGAATGTCCTCTCATCTATCAAGAAAGAGATGGGCATCACTGGTAACATCCATCGACAGAGTGACATCCTCGAGGTCCTCCAGGCCAGGGGACTGGACCGTGCCAGGGCCATGGTAGGTGATCCAGACGAGCCGGTTGTCGACCTTCTCGCTAAGGCCCGCCTGGCCATGCTGCCGAAGAAACTCGCCGCAGCTTTCAGAGAGGCCGCTGGGACAGATCCGAAGAAGGGTAAGTTCGGTCTGAAGAACGTGGACGACATGTCCGATCTCGACGTCGCAGAGTACGTGATCTCGAGAATGGACAGGAACCTCGCAGCCGAGATCCCCCTCGTCCAACGAACACTCGTACTCGACCATCTCGCCGGACTGACCCGCAACCAGAAGGGATTCACTCTCGGACTCCATGAGTACAGAGAGGCTGGAGGTAAAGTCCTTGAGCTGGTAACTAAGCATGCAGGCAGGGTAGGGAGGATCACCCAGGACGCCTGGTTCGGCATGAATAACCGTATCGGCATGTTTCCACGCACTGTCGGCGAGCGAAGCCCGACCTTCAACTTCTACTACAATAAGGTCTCGCAGATCGACATCGTCGAACAGAAGGTGGCCCGCGACCTCCGAGACACAATCAACAAGCACTGGGGCATCTACGACCCGAAGGGTGAGGCACTCTCTGATGCTCGTTCGATCATCGACGCAGGCTACCGTGACTGGGACGACTTCGTCCTGAACGGTGACCCAGCAGACGTAGCAAGACTCAAGGACATGATCATCACTGCCCCGGGCGAGTGGGACGGCAAGGAAGTCCCAAGTATCTCGTTCAAGCGATTCTTCGGTAAGATCCACAAGAACTTTGAGGCGGGACGCTACGATCTGATCGAGACTCAGTTCACTGCAGGTGACGCTCCAGTCATCAAGGTGACCGAGAGCAACTTCACCTCAGAAGAGGTTAAACGAGCACTGGGTGAGTACGAGCGGCTCGGCGGGATCGCGAGCGACGTAGGTCACATCGTCATGGACGAGGGCAAGACCTTCCACCTCACGATGCCACGTGACAATGCTACCTTCAGGTCCGAGGCCGAAGTCGACTTCTTCATGAACACCATGATCCGCGGCCTCGAAGAGACTAAGCTGCTCCCGGCCACGATCAATGACCAGCTGAACACACGCGGCTGGGGGTACATGATCGACGAGTGGGAGTACTACAGGGGCTGGGGCGCGGACATGAACTGGCCCGCCGTCAACACAGGCAGGTTCCGCCTCACGGTCAAGATGCCCAACGAGAAGGAAGCTCACTTCGGGATGGTCTCAAGCCTGAAGGACGGAAGGAAACTCCTCAGACGCCTGCGCCGAGAGGGCGACCCCATACTCAAGGCGATCGATGACGCAGTAAAAGCAGGCGAAGATGCATACGTCCAAATTGAGCCACCTGACTGGACCAACGTAGACTCCGAGCACTACTCCATCATGAGTCCCGATGTCTACCGTGGGTTCATGAACGCTCTCGAGAAAGAGGGTGTATCCAAGGCTGAGCTGGCCTCCGAGCTCCAACAGGTCGGGATCAAGGGCCAGGTAGCACGCCACACCGGGTTCGAACGGCCCAACGGTGTCAAGCTCCAGCAGAAGAAGGGCTGGACCGACAACCCATACGACGAACTCCAGATCTACTTCAACAAGATCATGAAGGCGAAGTACGTCAATCAGAAGTACAGAGCCGCAGAGACAGCGAAGATGCTGGACCCGCAGCTCTCTAAGGCGTATGGACTTAAGCCGATCTTCTCGGAAGAGATAGCAGCTATCGCAGGCGGCACCAGGCCGGGTGTCTTCCCAGAAGGAGCGAAGAAACTGGCCCGCAAGAACCCGTACTACCGGTACATGGAGGATCATCTCCGGGCTATCACCGGTGAGCGGACCGACATAGAAAAGGGAATCGACAAGCAGCTCCAGCTGTGGAACTGGCTGGAAGAGAAAGCTCATGTCATTCCTGAGGCTCTCGATGATCTCATCAAGAAGTCTCCAGACGGTGACCCTCTCGTGGATCTGGACAAGATCTACCGTATCTCCATGTCCAAGGACGGGAGACGCGGTCCGTACAACAGTGTCTACCATCGGAAGTTCGGCTCTAAGAACCTCTCGCAGGGGATCATGCACGGTCAGGCTGTCATGCGGCTCGGGTTCTCACCGGCCTCAGCGATGGTCAATGGCATGCAGTGGCTGGTCAACACGATGCCCATCCTCGGAGTGGACAATACCAAGGCCGGTCTCAAGGACGCGGTCTACTTCTTCAGAAGCGCCGACGCAGGCATCGCCAAGAAAGAGATCGAGAGACTGTCGCTCGCTCACGGTGCTGACTGGAAGGGAATGGTCAAGGCTGGTAAGGTCGAGCACAAGATCCCGAAGAACTGGCTGGACATCCACGACACGCTCGAGCAGTCCGGCGTAGAGCTCGTTACAGGTCGAGCCCAGGCTGAGGAACTTCTCGGTGTGACTCTCGGCGAGAACCCGAAGAACAGTCCACTCTGGCACCCCGGTAACAAGGGCAAGGAGCTCTGGGAGAGCTACGAGTATTACTCTCTCATGATGTTCAACGGTGCCGAGCGCCTCAATCGTGCCACGACCGCTATCGCAGCTGGCAGAGCTGCCGCTAATGAAGGGCTGACCGGACCAGCTAAAATCTCATTCATCAGGAAGGCAATCGAGCAGACCCAGTTCACGTACTCGGAGATAGGGCTGCCCCCGATGATGCGGTCCTCACACATGAGGGCCCTGACCCAGTTCAAGCCCTTCATGTTCAACCAGTTGAAGTTCGAAGCTGACCTCGTGAAGCGAGCAGTCGTCGGCTCAACGATGCACAACGACTGGTCCGGCTGGGGTCCCCTAGCTAAGCACTACGCGGTCCTCGGAACTCTCGGTGGAGTCGCAGGTCTGGCCTACAGTCCTCTCATCTACGGTCTCGGAGCTGCCGCTGGAATGCTCATGGGCACAGAAGAGATGGAGGGTACTGGAGGCAGGCCATTCGATGCCGGTAAGGGTGACTACATAACTAACCTCCTGTTCCGGCTCCCGATCGTCGGCGATGCAATCAAGGAGCAAGGTAAAGACACGGAGTGGGGCAGACTCGACAACCCGTGGTTCCAGGCCAAGAACGTGGTCTCATACGGCCTGTTCGGTGCTTTCGATGCCGACGTCTCGCGCAGGCTCTCAGTCACGGGACCGGAACTACTCGTGAGCCGGCTCGGAGATCTCCAGAGCATGCTCCTCGGCCCACACTTCAGCATGTACGCTGACATGGTCCAGGCCATGAGGGCAGACAAGACTGTAGAGCACATCGGAGGGAACACGAGCTGGCTTGCACTCGCCGCCTCTGCAGCAGCTCTCCCATACCTCAAGGGTTGGGGCGGTCTCGTAGCCGGAGTTGGAACAGCTCAAGTAGCATCCGCCCTCACTTCAGCAGGACCCGACCGGGCACTCATCTCGCCGAGTATCCTCTCGCATGAGGCGAAGAAGCTGATCGGTCCATTTATCGGTGGCTACACAGAAGACACACGCGATCCCAGGCCCGGGGCCCTGTTCGCCTCGCAGGAGGGCCAGCGGTTCGTGAGGAACATGACTCCTACAATGCTCAGGAACCAGTTGATGACTGCAGAGATCATGTCCTACGGAGAGGTCCACGATCTCGGTGGCAATCTCGACAGGATCGGACCTGCTGGCTGGACGAAGTCTGGCCCACGCAACAGTGAAGTACTGCGCGAGTCAATCCTCAGGTGGCTGGGGCTCTCCTCTACCAGGTCGGGCAAGAACCGGATCTACACACAGGTCGCAAGGAACGAGCAAGAGGCTTTCGAGAGTGAGAGGGAGATGTTCACCCAGATGATCGCCGACGCCGTTATCTCGGGGGACAGCGACTTTGCATCACTCATGTACGAAGCGAGGAAGCGGGGGATCTACATCGATAACACGATGCTGACCAGCAAGATTCTCAGGGCCACTACACCGGCCATCCAATATCGACTGGAGAATAGACCTCCAGACTTGAGGTAGGTAGCTGTATGACTGACAACGGAAACGGAAAAAGAATCTTGGTGGCCAAGGACTTTCTTAACTGGATTGTCCCTGTCATTCTAACTCTCCTCACAGCTGGGGTCGTCATGGTGTATAGCCGTCTCGGTGAGATCCACGACTTCCAGGCAACCATGGACGCACGGCTGATCAAGATCGAGGCATCCAGGTTCACCACCTCTGATGGGCTCGCTCTCTGGCGTGAGCTGGACGGGAAGGTAGGACGCGACGAGATGGCAACAGCACTGTCAGAGATTAAACTTCTACTCAGGGAGAAGAACTGATGAGCAGCGACATCCTTCAGATGATTGTACTGGTTGTCCTCGCGATCACAGGGACGACTCTCTTCCTTCGCAAGAAGGACGAGACCAGCACGGTCGACAAGGAGCAGGAGGAGTTCAGGAAGGCACGTAAGGAGCAGAAGAGGCTCGCCGCCGAGAAGGCCTTAAAGCTGAAACTCGAGAAGGAGAGGATCGAACGTGAGATCGAAGCCATCAGGAATGACACGACGCTCACGCCTAAAGAGGCTGATATTCTCATTCGTCGCCGCTACGGTATTATGCCTAATCCTGGAGAGTGACCTCCATGGGCAGGAAATTTGCTACCCGGACTCCGTTGTTGTCCAGATTGCGAAGGACCTCCAGGAACTCGATGTGTTGCGTGAGTACGTCAAGGTGCTCGAAGAGTCGAACGAGCTGGACAGGACCCGTGCAGCTCAAGCAGAAGCGGGTGAAGAGCGGGC
>Ga0307379_10004095_pt1 | contig 20939 bp, 22 predicted proteins | sample UN2MG_FD_202237 | JGI IMG/M metagenome (GOLD analysis project Ga0307379, IMG submission 202237) | Soil microbial communities from Risofladan, Vaasa, Finland - UN-2 | ecosystem: Environmental > Terrestrial > Soil > Coastal area > Acid sulfate soil | place: Finland: Risofladan, Vaasa | collected... | reverse complement strand
GACAGGCGCCGAACCGTCGAACCATCAGAGCGCCAAAGAGGACGACCCTCGCCAAGGGGGGAGGAGGCGAGGGTCGTCGTGTATCAGCCCCGGGGGGTCGGGCTGATTCACCCTCGGCCGAAGCCAAGTAGACAGACTATACACAGAGTGGCGGGTCGCGACGCAAGACTTTGGCCGACTTAAAAGCCACGATTCTCCTGTGAACTTACAGTCACCGTCAGGTGTCCGAGGCTGCCATTTTCCCAGCTGGACGAGCGCCGAAAGCACCGATATGCAATTGATGCGGCGCTGACCCTTGCTGTGACGGGCGTCACGGAGTACAAAGGTCTTACGGACGTTCAGCGAGGCCAAGGAAGTGCCGGAAGAGAAGGTTCTCCCTCCCGACCTGAGCGGTCCAGCACGGTTACGGGCACCCACGCGGAGCACGCCGCGATATGGCAGAAGTGTTGCGGGCCTGCGTAATTGCACACCGAGTGCATGACCGCCGAGGCCACCCACGCAACCCAACTAGCACGCCTGGTAACCCGCTCAACCGTGCTAGCGGGCGGCGATCCGAACGATTATCGGATCGCCGCCCGCTTCACGTTCGCGACTAGCCGGCCGCGGCCTCCGCGATCGACAGTGCCTCGCGCGCACCGTCTTCCAGCGCTCGGCAGCAGTGCAACAGCCATGCGCCCACCGCACCGGGATCCCCGGTGGAGAAGGCGGCCGCCGCAGACCGATACTCCTCGGCTCGTCGCAACCAGTAGACCTCCGGCACCCCGAGTCCGTGCGGATCGAGGCCGGTGGCAATCGTCACAAGGCGCGAAACTCCCCGTGCAACAACGCCATCGGCACTACCGAATGGTTTCAGTGCCAACAACTCACCATGCGCGACGGCGGCCAGCACCGGTGCACCCACCGAACTTCCTCCGGTAACCAGGCGAGTGAGAAGGTCCAAACGAGCTGAGACTTCGGGAACCTGACGCGGACGACCAAGTCGTTGCTCGTCAACGAGATCGGCGGCCGCCAGCGAATGCAGGCGCGCCAGTGCCTGCAGGGGAGCCCGCTGCCACACCCCCACCATCGTGGTGCTCCCGCCCTCCATTGCCTGACCGACCCGCAACGCTCCAGCAAGCACCGGATCAGGAGGGATTCCGGCGGTGTCGATTTGCACACCACCGCCGTCGAGCGACGAGGATGACCGCGCACCACGAATCGCTGACTCGGCGGCCGTCCGAGGCCAGTTACGCAAATTGGTGCGGTGCCGGTGCGCCCTGCCCAACGCCTCGCGCGCCGCCGCTGCGGCGTCAGCGACGTCCCGCAATTCCAGTAGCGGCGCCAAGAGGTCGCGCTTTCCAGACTCCACGGCCCGAAACGTTAGACGGTCGAGTGGATCGCAATTGAGTTGACCATGGTTATTGAACCGTTGATCGGACAAGGGAGCGCCGTTCATCGCACCGGATGTGCCACCCGGCGATCGGCGTGACGTAGCCACGCAGGGCACCAATCGGGTGACTACGCTCACTCTCATGATTGAGACGCACGCCGATGTTCCGTCGTCATACCCGCCGTCCGCCACGTTCGCGGCGCACGCGAATGCGACCTCAAAGCTCTACCGTGACGCCGAGGCAGACAGGTTGGCGTTCTGGGCCGAGCAAGCCAACCGATTGTCCTGGGACACCCCGTTCACCGATGTTCTGGACAACTCCGATGCCCCGGTGGCGAAATGGTTCGTCGGCGGCAAAATCAACGTCGCCTACAACTGCGTAGACCGCCATGTCGAGGCCGGCAACGGCGATCGGATCGCGTTGCACTGGGAGGGCGAACCGCTCGGCGAAGCCCGGAGCATCACCTACGCCGAGCTCAAAGACGAAGTGTGCCGGGCCGCCAACGCCCTCACCGAATTGGGCCTGGTCTCCGGCGACAGAGTGGCCATCTATATGCCGATGGTGCCCGAAGCCATCGTGGCGATGCTGGCGTGCGCACGATTGGGCGTCATGCATTCCGTCGTCTTCGCAGGGTTTTCGGCAACTGCTCTGCGGGCCAGGGTCGATGATGCGCAAGCCAAGATGGTGATCACCACCGACGGCCAGTATCGGCGTGGCACTGCGGTATCGCTCAAAGACGCCGTCGACGAAGCCGTCGCCGGTCAGGATTGTGTGATGAACGTCCTGGTGGTGCGCCGCACCGGAATCGCGATTCCATGGACATCGGGACGCGACCTTTGGTGGCACGACAGGGTGCCGGTCGCCTCACCTGAGCACACCCCGGAGGCATTCGACTCCGAACACCCGCTCTTTTTGTTGTACACGTCGGGCACCACCGGCAAGCCCAAGGGCATCATGCACACCTCCGGGGGCTATCTGACCCAGACGTCCTACACCCATCACTACGTATTCGACATCAAGAACGAAACCGACGTGTACTGGTGCACGGCCGATATCGGCTGGGTGACCGGCCACAGCTACATCGTCTACGGTCCACTGTCCAACGGCGCGACCCAGGTCGTCTACGAAGGGACTCCAGCCTCACCCAACGAGCACCGGCATTTTCAAATCATTGAAAAGTACCGCGTCACAATCTATTACACTGCTCCGACGCTGGTTCGGACGTTCATGAAGTGGGGTCGGGAAATCCCCTTCGCCCACGATCTCTCGAGCCTGCGTCTGCTGGGCTCAGTCGGGGAACCGATCAACCCCGAAGCCTGGCGCTGGTACCGGCTTGTCTTTGGCGCCGACAAGACACCGATCGTCGACACCTGGTGGCAGACCGAGACAGGCGCGGTGATGATTTCCCCACTGCCCGGTGTGACGACGTGTAAACCAGGATCGGCGATGCGGCCGCTACCCGGAATCTCAGCCAGGATCGTCGACGACGAGGGCAACGAACTACCCCCGGCGACGGAACACGGCGAGCATGTCACCGGCTACCTCGTACTGGACAAACCATGGCCGGCGATGCTGCGCGGCATCTGGGGAGACCCCGAACGGTTCGTCGAGACCTACTGGTCCCGATTCGCCGAACGGGGTTGGTACTTCGCTGGTGACGGTGCCCGCTACGGCAGCGACGGCGAGATTTGGGTTCTGGGCCGCATCGACGATGTGATGAACGTATCGGGGCATCGGATCTCGACCGCCGAGGTGGAGTCGGCCCTGGTGGGCCACGCCGGCGTCGCGGAAGCAGCGGTGGTCGGTGCTACCGACGCCCACACCGGGCAAGCTATTTGCGCCTTCGTCATCCTGAAGGCGCACCACGCCGAGATGTCGCCGAAGGAGCTGGTCGAAGAGTTGCGGTCGCAGGTCGCCCGGGAGATCTCACCGATCGCCAAACCCCGCGAGATTCACGTCGTGCCGGAACTTCCGAAAACCCGAAGCGGCAAGATCATGCGCAGACTGCTGCGTGATGTGGCCGAGGGCCGCGAACTCGGCGACACCTCCACGCTGGTGGATCCCACCGTTTTCGAGGCGATTCGCTCCAGTAAAGCCGAGGGGTGAAGAGCACCCGGCATCAAGATCACGCCGGACCGGGCGTTGGGCTCGCGATCGGCACGAAGCCGGCACCGGGACGATCCTTGGCAGCCAGATCGGCAAGGATCGAATTCATCGACATCGTCACCGCCGGGGTATGCAACGGAATGTACTTAATGATGCATGTCGGAATCGCGTCGCTGAACGCGCCGTGAATCATTCCGACAAGTTTGTTGTTGACAGTTACCGGGGCGCCGGAGTCGCCGGGCCGTCCACAGACCTGGTTGACGATGGTGCCCGGTTCGTCGCCCGGACCCCACACCACACCACACGAGTAGCCGGTGGTCCGGCCGAGCTTGCAGGCGACCTGTCCAAAGGCGGGATCGGGTCCCATGCCGTTGATGACGAAACCCCTCCAGTTCGAGACCGGCGTTACCTTCGCCGGATCGAAGCGGATCACGGCGTAGTCGAGGCCGTCATTGCCCGCAACCATGGTGCCGATCACGTCGGTGGCCCCGGCAGTCTCGGCAGCCACCTGCGCGCCAGGACCCCCGCAGTGCGCTGACGTGAAGCCGACGAGCGCTCCAGTCTTGTCATTGCCGATCGCGGTCAGTGTGCAGTACGTCTCACCGTCGATGACGATCCCTGCTCCGCCGCCGATCGCGACCCTCTCGTCGGGGGCCGCCAGCGCAGCGTGAGCAGGCAGCACAGCAACCAGTGCCATGGCCGCAGCCCCCGCCGAATACCGCATGCGCCTGCGGGTGATCACTGGAACCTCCGTCGTCGTCACATCTGGAAGATGAGTCTAACTTGACCACTTGCGTAACTTGCGTAACAACGCGACGGGTATCCGGCCAGGAGTCGGGCATGGCACCATGAATCGATCACACCGACCTTGGAGGACGACCGTGAGCAATCGGGATCACAACACCGGGGTGCCCGACACCGTGACCTCGATTCCGCTGGCAGACCCGCATGCGATCGCTGCCGAGGCCTCGATCGGCGAGCTGGTCAGGGACGCCACTACTCAGGTCTCGACCCTGGTGCGCGCCGAGGTCGAACTGGCCAAGGCGGAAATCACCCGCGATGTGAAGAAGGGACTCACCGGTAGCGTCTATTTCATCCTGGCCCTGGTGGTGCTGCTGTACTCGACCTTCTTTATGTTCTTCTTTCTCGCCGAACTCCTCGACACCTGGCTGTGGCGCTGGGCCGCGTTCCTGATCGTGTTCGTTCTGATGCTCATCGTCACGGCGGTGCTCGCCCTGCTGGGCTTTTTTAAAGTGCGCCGAATCCGCGGCCCACAACAAACCATCGAGTCGGTCAAGGAGACCACCGCGGCTCTGTCTCCCGGAAACTTCAGATCCTCCGGCACCACGACCCAATCGCCCACCGACCCGTCGGGTTGGTGATGGCCCGGCCCGATCCGTCGGTCACCCGGATCGCGGGGCCATGGCGTCACCACGAGGTGCATGCCAACGGAATCCGGTTCCAGTGCGCCGAGGCACTGACCGGCCCCGGCGACGACACCCCGCCCACCACTCGGCCCCTAGTGATCCTGCTGCATGGTTTCGGGGCGTTCTGGTGGTCATGGCGCCATCAGTTGCGCGGTTTGACCGGTGCTCGCGTGGTCGCGGTCGACCTCCGCGGGTACGGCGGCAGCGACAAACCCCCGCGCGGTTACGACGGCTGGACACTGGCCGGAGACACCGCCGGGCTGGTTGGCGCACTGGGTCACCCAACGGCCACTCTGATCGGTCATGCCGACGGCGGACTGGTGTGCTGGGCCACCGCGGTCCTGCATTCCCGGGTGGTACGCGCGATCGGTTTGATCAGCTCACCGCACCCGGCGGCGTTGCGCGCCTCGGTGCTCAGTCGCGGCCGTCGTCCGGGCCACAACGGTCAGGGTCGGGCCCTTCTGCCCAGCCTGCTGAGCTACCAGGTCCCGCTGTGGCCCGAACACACACTCACCCGGCACAATGCCGAAGCACTCGAGACGATGGTCCGCAGCCGGGCGTCCCGAGAGTGGGCCGCCTCGGCGGACTTTTCTGAGACCATCACCCACCTGCGCGAGGCTATTCAAATTCCATCGGCCGCACATTGCGGCCTGGAATACCAACGCTGGGCGGTGCGCAGTCAGTTTCGTGGCGAAGGCCGGCGATTCATGAATTTAATGAACCGTCCACTCGACATTCCGCTGCTGCATCTGCGCGGTCTCGCCGACCCCTATGTCCTGGCCGAGGCCGTTGACCGCAGCCGGCATTATGCGCCGCGCGGCAGATTCGCCGGGATCGCCGGTGCCGGCCACTACGCCCACGAAGAAGCGCCGGGTCCAGTCAACGAAGAACTTCAGCGCTTTCTGGACGCTTCGACCTCGTTACTTAGCCGCTGACACACTTTCCGGTCGGGACCTTGGCCGTGTTGCCGATCTTGGCCAACTGCCGGGACACCTCGTTGGTGGTCATTACGAATCCGGTGTCGTTGTCGTCGACCGCAGCGCCGAATACGACACCGATCACCTGCCCGGCACGGTTGATCATCGGACCACCCGAATTTCCTTGGCGCACCACTCCCCTGATCGTGTAGACCTCGCGGTTGACCGTGGTGCTCTTATAAATATCGGGCCCGCTTAGTTCGATGATCTCGCGGACCCGAGCCGGGGTGGCGACGAAGTCGCCGCCGCCGGGGAAGCCGAGAACCACTGCATCCGTGCCGGTTTTAGCAGGCTGGTCGGCGAATACCAACGGCGCCTGGGGCAGGTTGGGGACATCAAGAATTGAGATGTCGGCGTCGGGATCGTAGGAGACGACCGTCGCGTCGTACGTCTTGCCCTCAGCCTCCACGGAGACACTGTCCGCGCCGGCCACCACGTGCGCATTGGACATCACCCGATTCGGTGCAACCACGAAACCTGTTCCCTCAAGGACTTTTTGGCATCCGGTCGCCACACCGCGAATCTTGACCACGCTAGCCTGAGAGCGTGCGACCACCAGGCTATCGGCCAGCGAGGCATCCGGCGCGTCGACATTCGGGGCCTGGACAGGCTCCAACGGCTCCAGCGCATCGGGTAATCCAGAGGTACTCAGCAGCGCCGACATCCGCTTAGGCACGGTCCGAAGCCATTCCGGCGCGTACTTGTCGACCTCCGAAATCACCGTCGAGCCCCGGACCGCTGACGCGAGCCCCACCTGACCCGACGAGGTCAATGGGCTGCCCAGTAACCAGGCAGCAACCACGACGACCACCAATTGCAGAGCCACGCCGATCATCGAATCCACGACCCGCACCGGAGAACTTCGGATCGATCCGCGGACGGCACGCCCGAGGACCACACCGGCGACTTCACCGATCACCACCAAAGCCAGGATGAGGAAGAGCGCGGCGAAGAGTTTCCCGCGTGGTGAGTCGACATGGCTGATCACGTGCGGCGCCAGCATCACGCCGGCGATGGCGCCGAGGATCACGCCCACGAACGACATGAGCGAACCCAATGCGCCAGATCGCCATCCTGAAATCGCGGCGATGAGCGCCACCGCGATCACGGCGATATCCAGCCATTGCGAACTCGTCACAGCGGATCCTCACTGTCTTCGCCGACGAGTGCCATTGCCTCGTCCAACTCTCGAACGTCCTCGGTGTTCCACGGTTGTGCCCATCCGGCCACATCAAGCATCGCTGAGATTACGTGACCGGTGAAGCCCCAGACCAGCATCTCATCGAGTGCGAATGCTGGACCCGCGTAGCGTCGTTCACCACCGGTGCGGCACACCATCAACCGATTTCGTGGATTGATCAAGGCACGCAGAGGAACCCGTGCAACGATCGCGGTTTCCGATGAATCGACCACCGCGACGGGGCCCGGGTCAGGCGAGTAGGCGAGCACCGGCACGACGTGAAAACCCGAGGGCGGGATGAACATTCGCTCGAGTGTCACAAGGGGTTGAAGTCGTTCGACGTCGACGCCGGTTTCTTCGCGTGCCTCCCGCAACGCCGTCGCTACCGGGCCCGCGTCAACCGGGTCGGCGGCGCCACCGGGAAAGGCAGCCTGCCCCCCATGGTGGCGAAGTGTGCTGGCGCGCACGGTGAGCAGCAGGTCAGCGTCATCGGGCACCGCCCCCGGCTGATGCTCGACGTGCGGACCGGAAAATAGGACGAGAACCGCCGCATCCCGATCCGACCTGGCTGCTCGTGCCTGTCTCCGAGCGTCGCTGAGCACGGTCAGCAATTCCGGCGGCACGCAGCGCCGATAAGCGGCCGGCACACTGTCGGCGTTGTCGACCAGAGGGGCTAGCCAGGGCGGACCTGCTGTCGGGCACAGTGGCGCCGACCCCGGCACAGGTGACCTGCCTGGTGAGCTCACCTGGCCACTCCATTCATCGGTGTCGAGTAGTCGGCTCTTACCGCAGCGCGGAATCGACTGCGGCAGCGATCTCGTCGGCGCTGGTGAACGCTCGCGGCAGAATGTCAGCAACGGTACCGTCCCGACGCAACACCACCGTCGCAGGCATCACGTTAGGCACGCCGAGCGCGGCGGCGATGCTGCGTTGCCCGTCCTGCAGAACCGGCAACCGGACCCCGAGTTCGGCCATCCGAAGTAACGCGGCTGCCTCGTTCTGGTCCTGGTGCACCGTCACCACGGCCACCGCGTCGCCCACCCGGCGCTGATAGGCGACCAACGCAGGCAGTTCCTCGGCGCACGGTGCACACCAGTACGCCCACAGGTTGAGCACCACGGTGCGATCGGCCAGCGCGCGGGCCACCTCGACGATGGAACCATCGGCGGCACAACCGGCGACGACGCCCCTGAGTTCGGCCGGACCCGCACCGCTCCCGGCGGCCGGGCACGGTGGCAGGTCGGCGAGTCGGCGTGGACCTTCGAGTGCCTCCGGGGTGTCGGCGTCTCGGCGGATCCGCTCGGACTGGGCCGTCGATCGGTCGTCGGGTTGGCCCGGATCCTCGGTGAATTGCAGGCCGAACGCGACCGCGAGCGCCACAACAACTGCCAGCGCCGCCAACGTCCAACGGGTCGAGACGCTCACCGGCCCGATAGCCCAACCAGAGCCAGGAGGTGCTCGGTCTCCGGACCTTTGACCAGTGGAGCGGCCAGCAGCGGTTCGGTCGGCCCCGCGCCGTAGGACGGGCAGTCCCTGGCCAGCACGCATGCTCCGCAGGCGGGCTTGCGGGCGTGGCAGACCCTACGGCCGTGGAAGATCACGCGGTGACTGAGCAGCGTCCATTCGCGGCGTACGAAGAGTTCGCCCACCTCATGCTCCGCCTTGACCGGATCGGTCTGCTCGGTCCACCGCCAGCGTCGTACCAACCGGCCGAAGTGGGTGTCGACGGTGATACCGGGAATGCCGAACGCATTACCGAGGATGACATTGGCGGTCTTTCGGCCGACGCCGGGCAACGTCACCAATTCGTCCAAGGTCGCCGGAACCTCACCGCCGAATCTCTCGACGAGTTCGGCACCGAGTCGGATCAGCGAGTTGGCCTTGTTTCGGTAGAAACCGGTGGGCCGGACGAGTTCTTCGATTGCGCCGCGATCCGCCTGCGCGTAATCCCCTGCGGTGCGGTAGCGGTCGAACAGGGCGGGCGTCGTCATGTTGACCCTGCTGTCGGTGCATTGGGCCGATAGGACGGTCGCGACCGCCAACTCCAACGGGTTGTTGAAATTCAACTCGCAGTAGACGTGCGGAAAAGCCTCCGCCAATGACCGATTCATCCGACGGGCCCGTCGCGTTCGACCGAGTTGGGTCTCGCCGTCCCATCTGCTGGCCCTAGTCCACCCGGTAGCCCTAGTCCCCCCGGTAGCCCCAGTCCCCCCAGTAGCCCTAGTCCCCCCGGTAGCCCTAGTCCCCCCGGTAGCCCCAGTCCCCCCGGTACCGGACTTCCTCGCTGAGCCCACCCGGCCAGCGTACTGACGGTGTTTCACGACCGCCCACAGACCGGTGGCAATTCGTGATCCCGATGAGACCTCCCCCCGGTTAACTTCCCGGCTATGTCCTGGTTGGTGGCGGCGTGTTTCCCGGGACTGCTGATGCTCTCGACCTACGGACTGCAACGGCTGGAGAGCGCCGTGAACGGCTCCGGACCGGCGGCCGCCGATACCGTCGCCCGGCTTCACCGAGTCGTCCACGCCGATGGCGTGCAGGCAGTACCGGGGCACGCGCCGAGCCTGGCGGAGGTCGCCACGGACACCGCACTGGGCCATCGACTGCTGGCCGAGGAACCTGGATTGCCGACTCGTCTGTGTTCGCTCCCGAAGGCGAATCGCCAGTTTCAGCCGACCGGATTCATCAACCCTGTGTAGCGTTGGTCTTCGCCGCAGCGGCCAACTCGAAGCTCATAGTCGGCCGCGCTGGCACGTGTCGTTTCCTCTTACCGATGACCTAAGGAAGGCAACGTGGACGAGATCCTGGCGAGGGCCGGTATCTTCCAGGGGGTCGATCCCAGCGCCGTCACGGCGCTGACCAAGCAACTTCAACCGGCGGACTTCCCCCGTGGTCACACGGTCTTCTCGGAGGGGGAACCAGGCGACCGGCTCTACATCATCATCGCGGGCAAGGTGAAGATCGGCCGGCGTTCCTCCGACGGCCGAGAGAACCTCCTCACGATCATGGGTCCGTCGGATATGTTCGGCGAGCTGTCGATCTTTGATCCGGGCCCGCGAACCTCCAGTGCCACCACCATCACCGAGGTACGCGCGGTGGCCATGGATCGTGATGCGCTCCGGGCCTGGATCGCCGACCGTCCCGAAATCGCGGAACAACTTCTGCGGGTCCTCGCGCGACGGCTGCGCAGGACCAACAACAATCTGGCCGATCTGATCTTTACGGATGTGCCCGGCCGGGTCGCCAAACAATTGCTGCAGCTCGCGCAACGTTTCGGCACGCAGGAGGGTGGTGCGATGCGCGTCACCCACGACCTCACCCAGGAGGAGATCGCCCAGCTCGTCGGGGCATCCAGGGAGACCGTCAACAAGGCACTCGCCGATTTCGCGCACCGGGGCTGGATCAAGCTGGAGGGCAAGAGCGTTCTGATCTGTGATTCCGAACGGCTGGCCCGCCGCGCCCGCTAGCCCCGCCGAGCAGACGCGGGGGACGTCCCGCGCAAGTAGGCGAGCTGAGCACGGACGGACGACTCCGCCGGTTCCCACAACTTCTCGTCGACGTCGGTGTAGACGAACTCGACCACCTGTCGCGGCGTGGCGTCTTCACCCAGCGTCCGAACCGCGTGCCGCACCTGTTCAAGGCGCTGCTGACGATGCGTGAGGTATCTCGCCGCGACCGCACTCAGATCCTCGAGTTCAGGTCCATGCCCGGGCAGCACCGCACGTCGGCCCAGGGACTGCAGCCGCCGCAGTGACTCCAGATAGTCGGCCAGGCTGCCGTCTTCGTCATCGATGACGGTGGTCCCGCGACCCAAAATGGTGTCAGCAGTCAACACCGCGTCATCGAGGACAAAGCTGACCGAGTCCGCGGTGTGACCGGGAGTGGCCAGTACGGTGATCCGCAGTCCGGCGACTTCGATCACCTCACCGTCGGTCAGATGGCCACCCATTCCGCGCAGGAACCCGCTACCGACCGCGCGTACGGTAGCGCCGGTGCGGGAAACGATCTTGTCGATTCCGTCGGTGTGGTCGCCGTGGCGGTGGCTGATGAGCACCAGTGGGATGCGGCCCAGTTCCGCCAGCCGCTCGAGGTGCGCGTCATGATCCGGGCCCGGATCGACGACGACGATGTCGTCACTGCCCGGGCCACTCAGCACCCAGGTATTGGTGCCCTCCAGCGTGAGGGGGCCGGGGTTGTCGCACAGCAGCACCGACGCCGTCGGGGTGACCGGCCGCAGGACTCCCGGGCCGCCGGTCACCTCACCTCGACGATGAGTTCAACCTCCACTGGTGCGTCGAGCGGCAACTCAGAGACCCCGACCGCCGAGCGGGCGTGGGCACCTGCATCGCCGAACAGTTCACCGAGTACTTCTGAAGCCCCGTTAATCACCGCGGGCTGGCCGTTGAACCCCGGCGCCGAGGCGACAAATCCCACCACCTTGACGACCCGGACCACCGAGTCGATTCCCACCAGCGCATCAATTGCCGCCAACGCATTCAGTGCACAGGTGCGGGCGGCGACCTTGGCCGCCTCCGGTGCCACCTCGGCACCGACCTTGCCGCTATGCGTCAGGTCCCCCGCCTGCAGGGGGAGCTGGCCGGAGGTGTAAACCAGCGTGCCGGTGCGTACCGCCGGGACGTAGGCGGCCAACGGCTTGGCCACCGCAGGCAGCACGATCCCGAGTTCGGCGAGGCGCGCCGAGGCCGTCACTTCGGTCTCTTGAGATAGGCGACGTGTTGTTCGCCCGTCGGGCCGTTGAGCACGGCCACCAACTCCCATCCGTCGGCACCCCACTGATCCAGGATCTGCTTGGTGGCGTGTGTCAGCAGCGGGATGGTCGCGTACTCCCAGGTGGTTGGTTCGCTCATGGCGGAAGCCTATCGCTCCGGATGACCCCGGCCGCAGGCCAGGCGGGCTTGGATAGCATGCACACATGGCGACCAAACCGAGTGACCGCGGCGCAACCGGCTGGCCCGCCCGTCTAACTGAGGCCCGACTGCACTTCGTCACCGGCAAGGGCGGGACCGGAAAGACCACCGTCGCGGCCGCACTGGCATTGACGCTGGCAGCTGGCGGTCGCAGGGTCCTCCTGGTGGAAGTTGAAGGGCGCCAAGGGATTGCGCAATTATTTGACGTTCCCCCGCTACCGTATGAGGAAGTCAAGGTAGCGACCGCCGAGGGTGGTGGGCACGTCAACGCACTGGCGATCGAAATCGAGGCGGCCTTCCTGGAGTACCTCGAGATGTTCTACAACCTGGGCATCGCCGGACGCGCCATGCGCCGAATCGGGGCAGTCGAGTTCGCCACCACGATCGCCCCCGGCCTGCGGGACGTGCTGCTGACCGGCAAGATCAAAGAGGCGGCGATCCGCCTGGACCGCAACAAACGGCCCGCTTACGACGCGATCGTCGTCGACTCCCCGCCGACCGGTCGCATCAGCCGGTTCCTGGATGTGACCAAGGCGGTTGCGGATCTTGCCACCGGTGGCCCAGTGCACACTCAGGCAGAGGGTGTGGTCAATCTCCTCCATTCCGAGCAGACGGCGATCCATCTGGTCACCCTGCTAGAGGCGCTGCCGATCCAGGAGACGATCGAGGCGATTGAGGAACTCGAGAAACTGCAACTTCCCATAGGCGCGGTGATCGTCAACCGCAATATCCCGCCATTCCTGCAGCCCGGCGACCTAGCGAAGGCCGCCAAGGGTGAGATCGATGCGGCCGCGGTGCGGACCGCCCTGTCGAGGGTGGGCATCAGCCTGCCCGACGCCGATTTCGCGGGCCTGCTGACCGAGACGATCGAACATGCCAGCAGAGTCAGCGCACGCGCAGAGAGCGCCCAGGAACTCGCGAAACTCCACGTTCCACGACTGGAGCTGCCCACCATCGCCGACGGCGTAGACCTGGGGAGTCTCTACGAGCTCGCGGAAATCCTTGCCCAGCAAGGCGTCAGATGAGCGCAGCGAAGAGGAAAGGGATTGGCCCGTGAGCGGAACACCTCCAGTGCTGGACATGAAATCGATCCTGTCCGACAGGTCCAACCGCGTCGTGGTTTGCTGCGGTGCCGGTGGAGTCGGAAAGACGACTACCGCGGCCGCAATGGCACTGCGTGCCGCCGAGTACGGTCGCGTCGTCGTGGTGCTCACCATCGATCCGGCAAAGCGGCTCGCGCAGGCCCTCGGCGTCAAGGATCTGAACAATTCCCCGCAGCAGGTCCCGCTGGCGCCAGAGGTGACCGGAGAGCTTCACGCGATGATGCTGGACATGAGTCGCACGTTCGACGAAATGGTCATCGAACACTCAGGACCCGAACGGGCGCAGGCGATTTTAGAAAATCAGTTCTACCAGACCGTGACTACCTCACTGGCCGGCACGCAGGAATACATGGCCATGGAAAAACTCGGGCAGTTACTCGGCGAGGATCGTTGGGATCTGGTCGTGGTCGACACGCCGCCGTCGCGCAATGCACTCGACTTCCTCGACGCACCGAAGCGGTTGGGTAGCTTCATGGACGGTCGACTCTGGCGATTGCTACTAGGACCGGGCCGGGGCCTCGGCCGGTTGGTGACCGGCGTCATGGGCCTTGCTGTGAAGGCCTTGTCGACCGTGCTCGGCTCCCAGATGCTGTCCGACGCGTCGATGTTCGTGCAGTCACTCGACTCGACGTTCGGTGGGTTCCGCGAGAAGGCGGAGCGCACCTATGAGTTGCTCAAGCGCCGCGGTACCCAGTTTGTGGTGGTCTCAGCGGCCGAACCCGACGCGTTACGGGAGGCCGCCTTCTTTGTCGATCGACTCTCTGAGGAAGGCATGCCGCTGGCCGGTCTGATCCTGAACCGGACCCATCCCATGCTGTGCGCGTTGCCGGTGGAGCGCGCCATCGACGGCGCGGCCGAACTGGAGGCCGGGCCGTCGCGCAAGGCGGATGCTCTGGCCGCTGCGGTACTGCAGATTCATGCCGATCGCGGGCAGACGGCGAAGCGCGAGATTCGTTTATTGTCGCGATTCACCGGGGCTAACCCGCACGTTCCCGTGGTGGGTGTGCCCTCGCTGCCCTTCGACGTTTCCGATCGGATCGCCCTGCAGGCAATCGCCGATCAAATCACCGGGGAGACTTAGGGCCGATTCAGCTGACGCTGCGGTGCTTACGCTGGGTGGCGAAGAACTCCGACCAGGACGACACCTCGGGATGCTGCTTGAGCAACGCGCGTCGCTGACGTTCGGTCATGCCACCCCAGACGCCGAACTCGACCCGGTTGTCCAGGGCATCGGCACCGCACTCCGCGATCACCGGGCAGTGCCGACAGATCACCGCGGCTTTGCGCTGGGCGGCGCCGCGGACGAACAACTGATCAGGATCAGTGGTGCGACATAAGCCTTGGGATACCCACGCGATCCGGGCCTCCCCGTCCGCCAACGGCGATGAACCATACGTCGATACCGCGATTGCGCTGCCAGCGGTTGTCCGAGTCCCCGACATCGGCGAATCCCTTCGTCTGTGCCGCCCGATGGGGCGGCGATTCCCTCCGATAGTGCGACGGTGCGACCTACGCCACATTGCGACGTCGTTGTTACCTAAATCGCACCGCCTGCTTAAGCTAGGTGGTCAGGTGTCGTTTGCGCAACAGTCTGGTCACAGCTTTTTTGGCACAAGCGTGCAGTCTGACCATGAACTGCGGTTTTCACCCGAAATGCCGGGCCATTTTCGTTACCGCGACCCCCCCGCGCGGGGCACCGCGTGGCCGCAGCGAGCCTCAGTAGGCTGTAGCCCATGCTGGAACGCCCCAAGGCCGGTTCCTTGATCATCAAGCTCACCTGGTACTGCCTGATGGCGAGCGTGATCGTGGCGGCGCTGCTGTTCCCGGTCGTCGGGGGCGTGGGGCTGATGTCCAACCGGGCCTCCGACATCGTGGCCAACGGCTCTGCCCAACTTCTTGAGGGGGATATTCCGGCGGTCTCCACCATGGTCGATGCCAAAGGCAACACCATTGCGTGGCTGTACTCGCAGCGTCGTTTCGAGGTGGCTAACGATCAGATCGCCGACACCATGAAGTTGGCGATCGTTTCCATCGAGGACAAGCGGTTCACCGAACACAACGGCGTTGACTGGAAGGGCACCCTCACCGGCCTGGCCGGCTACGCGGCCGGTGATCTGACCACTCGAGGCGGCTCGACCATCGAGCAGCAGTACGTCAAAAACTACCAACTTCTGGTACTGGCCCAGACCGACGCTGAGAAGCGCGCCGCAGTAGAGGCCACACCCGCCCGCAAACTGCGTGAGATCCGAATGGCGCTAACCCTGGACAAGACGCTTACCAAGCCGGAGATCCTCACCCGCTACCTCAACCTCGTGTCGTTCGGAAACGGCGCGTTCGGAATTCAAGATGCGGCTCAAACATATTTCGGTATCGACGCGACCGACCTGAACTGGCAGCAGTCGGCGCTACTCGCCGGCCTCGTCCAGTCGACCAGCACCCTGAACCCGTACACCAACCCCGATGGGGCTCTGGCCAGGCGCAATCTGGTGCTGGACACCATGATCGAAAACCTGCCCGACAAGGCTGACCAGCTGAGAGCAGCCAAGCAGCGGCCGTTGGGTGTCCTGGCACGGCCCAACGAATTGCCGCGCGGCTGCATCGCAGCCGGGGATCGTGCCTTCTTTTGCGACTATGCGCAGGAGTACCTGGCCCGGGCGGGTTTGAGTAAAGAGCAGATCGCCAAGGGCGGATACCTGATCAAGACGACGTTGGATCCCGACGTGCAGGCTGCGGTCAAGAAGTCGGTGGACTCGATCGCGGCGCCGGATCTCGACGGGATCGCCAGCGTGATGAACGTCGTTCTGCCTGGCAAGACGAGTCATCCGCTGGTGGCTATGGCGAGCAACAGGACTTACGGGCTCAACACCGATGCCGGAGAAACCGTTCAGCCCCAACCGTTCTCACTTGTCGGAGACGGGGCCGGATCGATCTTCAAGATCTTCACCACGGCGGCGGCTCTGGATCTCGGTCTGGGCACCAACTCCATCCTGGACGTGCCGGGCCGCTTCAACGCCAAGGGACTCGGCGAGGGCGGCGCCAAAGGCTGCCCCAGCCAAACCTGGTGTGTGGAGAATTATCGCGATCCCCGCAACTTGAGCATGAGCGTCACCGAGGCGCTGGCGAAGTCGCCCAACACCGCTTTCGCCAAACTGATCTCCCAGGTCGGCGTCACCCGCACCGTCGACATGGCCGTGCGCCTAGGCCTGCGGTCATACGCCGAGCCAGGGACCGCGCGCAGCTATGACCCCGGTAGTAACGAGAGCCTGGCCGACTTCATCAAACGGCAGAACATCGGCTCGTTCACCCTTGGTCCTTTCGAGGTCAACCCACTGGAGTTGGCGAATGTCGCCGCAACTCTCGCCTCCGGCGGCATGTGGTGCCCGGCGAGCCCGATCGACAAGATTTTCGACCGGCGCGGCGCGGAGGTCGCGGTCGACTCCGAACCCTGCGAACAAGTGGTGCCCGAGGGCCTGGCCAACACCCTTTCCGATGCGCTGGGCAGAGACATCATCAACGGCACCGCCACACCGGCCGCAACTTCGGCCGGTTGGACCCTGCCGATGGCCGGCAAGACCGGCACCACCGAGGCGCACCGATCCTCGGGTTTCATGGGCTACACCAACCGGTATGCGGCGGTCAACTACATCTACGACGACTCGCCCAACCCGAGCGAGCTGTGTTCCTACCCGCTACGGCGGTGCTACGACGGCGATCTCTTCGGCGGCAAGGAACCAGCCGAGACCTGGTTCGCTGCGATGAGCCCGATCGCCGAAGACTTCGGCGAGGTGAGTAGGCCACCGACCGACCCTCGTTACGCCGACGGCGCTCCCGGTTCGCGGGTGCCCAACGTGAACGGGATGAGTCAAGACAGCGCGCGAGAAGAGTTACGCGCCTCCGGTTTCCAGGTCGCGGAGCAGGTGAGCTCGCTTAACAGCACGGCCTCGGCCGGAACCGTGGTCGGGACGACGCCGGGTGGACAGACAATCCCGGGCATCATCGTTACCCTGCTGGTGAGCAATGGCGTCGCCCCCGCACCGCCCCCGCCACCGCCTCCGCCGCCGGGTTCGCCGCCACCCCCGCCACCGGGTCTGCCGGGCGTGGGTTCGACGGTCGTGGAGATCCCCGGTTTACCGCCGATCACCATTCCGATGCTTGTTCCCCCGCCACCTCCCCCGCCACCTCCCCCGCCACCTCCCCCACCCCCGCCGTGACAGACGCCTGAAGCGCCCCGGCAGGACTCTGCCCACATCGCCACGGCAGTAGTCTGCCTACATGGCTGCTCCCGCCTTGAGAACATCTGCCGTTGCCGCAGCCGGAACCGCCGTTCTCGCGGTCGGCTATGCGACCGCCATCGAACGCAACGCCTTCGTCGTGCGTGAAGTGACGATGCCGATACTGACCCCGGGTTCCACCCCGCTTAGGGTGCTGCATCTCAGCGACATCCACATGCGGCCGTCGCAGCGCCGAAAACAGGCGTGGCTCAGGGAGTTGGCGCAGTGGGAACCCGATCTGGTGGTCAACACCGGCGACAATCTGGCCCACCCCAAAGCGGTACCGGCGGTGGTGCAGGCTCTGGGTGATCTGCTTTCGGTGCCCGGATTTTTCGTCTTCGGCAGCAATGACTACTTCGCGCCCAAGCTGAAAAGTCCGGCGAAGTACCTCACCGACAGCGACCATCGGGCACACGGCAGGTCGCTGCCGTGGCAAGACCTTCGGGCCGCCTTCAACGAGCGAGGATGGCTCGACCTGACCCACAACCGGCGCGAACTGCAGGTCGCCGGGCTGACGATTGCGGCTGCCGGCGTCGACGATCCCCACCTCGGCCGGGATCGCTACGACACCATCGCCGGTCCGGCCAACCCGGCCGCAAACTTGAGCCTGGCGGTCACCCACGCGCCGTACACCCGAGTGCTGGATCGATTCGCCGCCGACGGCTACCAACTCATCATGGCGGGACACACTCACGGCGGCCAACTGTGTCTGCCGTTCTCCGGTGCCGTTGTGACCAACTGCGACCTCGATCGCTCGCGGGCCAAGGGCGCATCGCACTGGGGGGCCCGGTCGGCGCTTTACGTCTCGGCGGGAATCGGCACATCGCCATTCGCGCCGTTCCGGTTCTGCTGCCGGCCCGAGGCCACTCTGCTCACTTTGGTGGCGGCCCCGACGGGCGGGCACGACCGGTTCCAGTCGGTGGTTCGCTCCACGCCGGCGGCACTGGTTCGCTAGAGCGACACCGGTCCGAGACACCTCGACGCCGCGGGCCCTGACGGGCGTTTGGCCTCCCTTCGCGCCGGTGCGATACGCTGACGTCGCTTCACGCGGGGTGTGGCGCAGCTTGGTAGCGTGCTTCGTTCGGGACGAAGAGGTCGTGGGTTCGAATCCCGCCACCCCGACTGCGAAAACGTCATTCCTTACGTCCGGTCACTGCCGGCTTGATCTCCCGAGGGACATCATTTTCTCGGCGACGAAGGATCGCCGCCTCCGCGACGACATAGACCACCAACGCGGCGATCACCGCGCCGATGATCTCCGGAAAGCGACCGGCAAAACCATCGGCCGAAGTCTGACGGATCAGGATCCCGATGTATGCCCAGATCAAAACCAGGCCATAGGCCACATCCCGGTTGCGCAACATGATGGCCGTCCCGATCGACATGGCGACGAGCACGATGATCACCGCCCAGGTGGACTCTGCGAGGCCGAAGCCATCCCATTTCCGACTCACCAGCAGAACGGTGATGTTCGCGACCACGGCCACCGTCGTCCAGCCAAAGTAAACACTGAACGGGACACCTATGAACCAGCGCCTCCGCCCGGTCAGGTCGACGGTTCGCAGTGTGTTGGTGATCAGCGCAAGGCACACCAGGATCACGACGATGAGCACCGCCGAGAGCGAGATGTGGTCGTGGTGCCAGGCGAACACCCACGCGGTGTTCGCCATGGATGAGACCGCGAACAGCACACCAACCCGGTTCAACAGAGCGGTGTCCACCGCGGAATCGGGGGATCCGCGAAACAGCCCGAGTTGGTACAGGACGTGGGCACCGAGCAGCAGATAGATAACACCCCAGATGGAGAAGGTCAGGCCGGCGGGGGTGAAGAGATTCGGGTACGCGTTGGACACGTCTCCGGTTCGCATCCCGTTGAGTGGAAGAGAGTTGGCGAGGAAATTCGTCGCGATCATTACCAGATAGGTCACCGCCACCAGGATCCGAACTGGACTTCGGGATTGATTCGCGCCCATCGTCGGTGCTCCTTTTGGCCTAAAGCCGGTCTTTGACCGCCGACGAGAGCCTGGACCCGTCGGCCTTCCCTGCCGCAATCGCGGTCGCCGCCTTCATGACCAGACCCATCTGCCGGACCGAGGGCCGCTCCCCGATCTCCTCGGCAACCTGGGCGATGGCCGTGTCGACCACGTCGGCCACCTCGGCGTCGTTTAGCGGAGTGGGAAGGTACTCATCGATGATTCGGCCTTCGGCATGCTCGCCGGCGGCAAGTTCACCGCGGCCATTCTGGGTGTAGATCTCGGCAGCTTCGCCGCGCTTCTTGGCCTCCCGGGCCAGCACCTTCAAAACTTCGTCGTCGGTCAGTTCACGGGCCTGCTTGCCCGAGACCTCCTCGGTCTGGACTGCCGCCAACAGCATGCGCAACGTTGCGGTGCGCAACTTGTCCTGGCTCTTCATCGCTGCGGTGAGGTCTGATCGCAGTCGTGCTTTGAGGTCCGACATGGTCGCAAACCCTACGCGACGACCAGTATCGGACCTGGCGAGCCGCGCTGGGCTCGACTAGCCGACGGATTGGCCGGTCCAGGCCATCAGATCCACCCAAACCGGTTCCCATCCTTTGTAGTGGCGGGTTTCCCGACTTGCGGTCACCAGCGTCTGACCCAGGTGCTTGCGGAACTCGGGGTAGCGCCGATCCAAACTGCTCAACGAGTCGCGGTAGGTGCGGATGGTGAATAGGACTCCACCTGAACGAGGGAGTTTCCAAAGGGTCTGGCGTTCAGTCCGGAAATACATCGATTCGCCGAATTCCTCGCCGGGGTACGGGTGGATGCGGGCCTTGCGACCAGTCGCCGACGGCTGAAACAGTTCAGGACTGTCCAACACGGTCCAGTTAACTCGCCAGACGGGCCGGTCGGGCGTCAACTTGTCGAACATGGCATCGGTGGCGGCGCCAATTCGTTCCTCGTAATGGGGAACCGGCTCATGGATTCCGTGCAAATCCGCGCCGACTTTCGAGGCCAGGTCCCAGCGACTCGGGAAGCAGATCGACGCCGCGGTCAACACCCACCGACCACCCTGCGGGCTCATGACGGCCAAGTCCTCTTGGACCATCAGACTCGCTACCTCTAACGGATGCCGTGAATCATCGACGGCGATCGCGGCGGAAAACCTTTCCGGAAACCGCGCCGGCAGGTATTCAATCAACTTGTCCAAGACCTCTTGAGACGAATCCAATCCCTCGGGCAGTTCCGCGAAAACCTGGTCTCGCCTGGTGCCGAGCAGAACACGCTTCTGGGCCAATTCCGCGTCGTAATGATCGTCGATCTCTATCCACGCGTCGGCGTCCATCCTCCTCAGGCCCATGGATACCGTGAAGGGCTGGCCTTTCACCGGGATGTAGGTCACGTTTCCGCCCTCCCCACGTCGACGCCACCATTCAACCGCAGGTGGGTTATCCCAGGTTTGAGATCTCACCGGATCCTCGACAGGATGATTCGGTGAGCAACTACGCCGCTGGCCCGCCCGGGCACGGCGGGTACCCCCCACCCGGGTACCCCCCACCCGGCTACCCCCCACCCGGCTACCCCCCACCCGGCTACCCCCCACCCGGCTACCCCCCACC
>Ga0307379_10004094_pt1 | contig 20941 bp, 13 predicted proteins | sample UN2MG_FD_202237 | JGI IMG/M metagenome (GOLD analysis project Ga0307379, IMG submission 202237) | Soil microbial communities from Risofladan, Vaasa, Finland - UN-2 | ecosystem: Environmental > Terrestrial > Soil > Coastal area > Acid sulfate soil | place: Finland: Risofladan, Vaasa | collected... | reverse complement strand
CCGCTCAACCTGTGACACGGCGATGGCGGGGGATGATTTCCGTAAGGCAGCGGACCTGCTCGGGCGCTACGATTCCTGGCCGCACGCACAGAGCGATGTCGCGGTGCAGCAGGACCTGCAAGGCATTGTTGACGCCATTGGTCCGGGAACGCTGACCCGCGAGGCCGTGCGCGAGGGTAACATGGTGCGCGAGACGATCAGGATGGAATAGGCCGCAGGCAGTTCATTATGAAAAGGAAGTAAACAATGACGGAGAGCAAGTTGACGATCCGGGCGCGGGTGATGCAGGCGGTCTCGGACCTGATTTATCGCTTTCACTGGCTGGTGCTGGCGGCGATCGTGCTGATCAGCGTTTTCATGTACTACTCGTACCAGCACCTGGAGCTCAAGCTGAACTTCACGGACATGCTCTCGCCGGACGATCCGGCGGTGGTTCAGTACCGTCACGCGGTGTCCGAGTTCGGCGCGCTCTCGTTTTTGTTCGTCATCGTGGAATCGGACGACCTCTCCTCAAGCAAGGCCTACGCGGACGAGCTGGCGCTCCGGCTGGTGAAGAACCCCGACTACGTCCCGCGCGTCTTCAACAAGGTTGAGATCAAGGACTACCTTGAAGACGCGCTGCTCTTCCTGCCTCCGCGCGACCTCTCGATGATCGCGGACCTCGCGGAGCGCAACCGCGACAACATCGCAAAGATGGTGAACGACCCCGGCCTGGTGAGCGCCATCACCGGGATGGACAAGATGCTCAAGAGCTACGTGGAGAAGGGCGAGCTCCCGGAGCTGAACGAGGAGGACGTTGATTTCGGCATGGTCTTCGGGCCGATGCGCGACCTGGTGAGCGGCTTCAAGGACTACGCCATCAACGGGCCGGGCCAACAGCAGGAGAAACTGAAAACCGAGATCTTCGCGCGCCTGCTGCAAGGCGGCCAGAGCCTGCCCATTGACCTGTCCGAGCCGTACATCGTTTCCGCGGACAAGAAGCACCTGCTGATGCTGGTGTCGTCCACGCTCCCGGCCGAGAACTTCGAGTGGTGCCGGCAGTTCATGGAGTACGTGGAGGGCGTGTTCCAGGGGATGGAGAAGGACTACCCCGGGGTCACGGTGCAGACCACCGGCAACGCGGCGGTGATGCGCGACGACAACCTGGTCATCCGGCAGGACATGGTAAAAACCACCATCGTGGCCTACGTAGGCATCATGCTCCTGTTCGCTTTTTCCTTCCGCAACCTGAGCTCGATCGTGATGATGGGGGTGCCGCTGGCGGTGGGCATTTTGTGGTCGCTGGGCGCGGCCTATTGGGTGGTGGGGCACCTGACGCCGATCACGGCGGTGTTCGGGGCCATCCTTCTGGGCATGGGCATTGACTACGGTATCCTGATCCTGTCGCGCTACACCGAGGAGCGGCACGGCGGACACACTATCAAGGAGGCCCTGGACATCGCCATGGTGCAGTCCGGGTCGTCCATCCTCGCGGGCGCCTTCGCCACCTCGCTGGCCTTCTTCTCCCTGACCCAGGCGTCGTTCAAGGGCGGGCAGGAGATGGGGATCATCAGCGGGATCGGAATCATCATCTTCGTGATCATCATGACCTTCGGCCTGGGCTCGCTGTTGGTGGCGTGGGACCGCAACCGCCAGGCCGCGGGCCCGACCCAGCGCCGGTTCGACCCCAAGATAATGCGGCGCGCCGCGCGGCTCGTTGACCGCGGCGCGATCTACATCGTGATCGCGTTCACGGCCTTCCTCGCCGCGATGACGGCCATCGCCCCGAAGTTCAAGTTCGAGTACAACTACCTGAACCTGGAGCCGCAGCACATGCAGAGCATCCAGCTCATCCACAAAATCCCGGAGTGGTTCGGGATTGACACCAACTACGGGATGATCATCTCCAAGACGGTGGACGACGACCGCCGTCTCGCGGAGGAGCTAAGGAAAAAATCCACGGTCAGCCGGGTGGACGCCATCTCGGACTTCATTCCGGCGGACCAGGACCGGAAGCTGCCGCTGATCGCGCGCATCCGGGAGGCCAGCGCCGGGATCGCGCCGCCGCCGGCCGTGGAAGCCGCCGGCGACACGGTGGCGCCCATGGCCGGCCCGGAGTTCGACCGTCTGCTCGCGGCGCTCGAATCGCTGCGCGACACCATCGGGGCGCCGGGCCGCGGGCTGATCGGCCTGTTCTATCTGGCGGAGATGGAGGACGCGGAGCAGGGCGCGCGCGGCCTTACCGCCGACCTTGACGGGCTCATCAGCGCGCTTCAGGCCCAGCGCGGCGACAAGACGTATCGCAACCTGGGCCGGCTCGACCGCGAGGTGAAGGCGGGCGTGGCCGAGGCCTGGGACTGGTTCGGGAAGATGACGTCAACTCCGGGCGTCACTCTGGAAAGCTTGCGGGCCAGGCACCCGGAGCTCCTGGACCGCTTCCAGGGCCGTAACGGGAGCTTCTTGATTTACGCGTATCCGTCGGTGGTGATCTGGGAGGAGAGCAATTTGAAGGCGGTGGCGCGGGAGCTCAAGGAGGTTGACCCGGACGCGATGGGGGTTGCGGTTCTGTTCGACCGGATCCTGGACCAGATCAAGTCGGACCTGGTGCGGATCGCGCTGATCGCGCTCGCGGTGGTGTTCGTGGTTCTGCTCTTGAACTACCGGGGCCTTTGGCACACGGTGCTGACGCTGGTGCCGCTGGTGGCGGGCGCGGTTTCCATGGTGGGGATCATGAATCTCACGGGCCTCAAGTTCAACATCATCAACACGGGCATGCTGCCGCTGGTGATCGGGATCGGAGTGGACTACGGGGTGTACATGGTGCACCGCTGGATCGGCGAGGGCAAGGGCCTGAAATCAATCCGTCCCGCGGTGGAGAGCACGGGCCGGGCGGTGAGCCTGGCGGCGCTGACCACGATGATCGGGTTCGCGTCCATCATCCTGGCGCAGTGGCGGGGGCTTTCGCTGATGGGGTTGACGCTGACGGTGGGGATCGGGCTGTGCTGGATCGCGGCGGTGGTGTTCTTGCCGGCGATCTTGAAGGTGATCGAGGTGGTCAAGGCGCGGCGGGCCGGGAGCGGGAGATGATCTGGGCTTCCAGCTCGCGGAGCTCGGCCTCGACTTCATCCTGAAGCGGGCCCGACCTCCGGACCCGGGCGGCGTCAGCGGCTGCGGCTTGCAGGTCGCCGCGGTCCAGGTCCAGCTTGGCGAGTCCCATCCACGCCCTCTGATTCAGGGGGTCGAGGGCGAGCGCCGCCCGGAAAGCCCGCTCGGCCTCGGGGCCCTTTCCCGCCAGCATCTCGGCAGTGCCCAGGAGCAGCAACGGCTCAGTAGTCGGGTCCAGCAGGTAGGCCTTGCCGGCGGCCATGGCGGCCAGGTTGAAATCCCCGGCCCAGACCGCGGTCCGGGCCAGCTCCAGCCAGGCCTCGGAAGAGTCGGGAAAGAGAACGGGCGCCAGGGAAATGACCTTCATGGCCTCTTCGGGCTTGCCGGCTTTGCGCAGGTCGCGGGCCAAGGCGAGCCGGGCCGGCTGATAAAACTGGTCGGCCTTGAGCGCGTTGCGGTAATACTCGATGGCCTCATCCGGCCGCCCCTGCAAGTCCAGATATGCCCCATAGTTGTACTGGGCGCCCGCCTCTTCGCCGTAATCCGCGGCGGCCTTGGCGAACCATGTCCCGGCTTCGTCCTTGCGTCCCATGTCCATGAGCGTGACGGCCTTGTTAATGAACGGCTGGGCCTTGTCCGGTTTGAGGGCGATGGCGAGGTCGCAGGCGGTCAGGGCGCGGTCAAAGAGCCTGGCCTTGTTCAGATCGCCGCAGAGGTTGCTCCAGGGCCTTGGCAGTCCGGGCGATTTCTTAGCGGCGTCGGTCCAGATTCCCGCGGCGATGTTCCAGGTCCGGTTGCGGGACATGGTGAGCAGTCCCATAAAAATGATAATCAGGACGAACGGCGGCCAGGCCCGGCGGGGGCCCAGGGTCAGAAACAGGGCGGCGGCCGCGGGGGGGAGGACGAAAATCGAGGCGAGGTAAAGGCGATGGTCGGCCATCAGGTCCACCGGGATGATGGACGATTCCAGGGCCAGCGCCAGAAGGAGGCCGAGGCCGAGGAAGGAGATGAGGGGCCGGCGCCGCCGGCAGAGCATGATCGCGCTGATGACGGCGGCGACGAGGAGCAGGGCCGGGAGCGTGGTCCAGGGATCGAGCAGGGAGCGCGAGACCATGACGTCGTGGTCCAGAGTGAGCCGCGCCGGGTGCGGGAATATCATCGTTGCCAGGTAGGACGCGAACACCCTGGCCTCGGTGAGCAGGCGCCGGCCGGGGCCGTAGCCGAGTTCCCCGTATTTGCCGAAGTAAGCGGCCAGGATGCCGGTCTTGAGCAAGGCCGCCAACGCGGCAGCGGCGGCGATGACCAGGACCGTGATCAAGCGGACCATCGTTTTCCGGTCCGGCATTCCGCTTTTTTCCCGGGGCTCAAGCAGGAGCACGAAGAGGATCCAGTACGCGGGCACGGTCCATCCGATTTCCTTGGACCCGGCGGCGATCAGGAAGGCCGCGAAGGCCCCCGCATAAAGCGCGCGGCGGCGGGTCCCGGTGGCCGCGCGGGCCCGGACGAAGGCGAGAAAGGAAGCGAGCATCGCGGCCACCGCCAGCGCGGTCTGGCGCTGGACCAGGTAGGTCACGGCCTGGGTGTGCGCGGGGTGGGCGGCCCAGACCAGCGCGGCAAAGAGGGACGCGGCGCGCCTCTGTTTTTCAGGCGGCGGCGACGCCGTCACCAGAGGGACCAGGCTGTACACGATGAGATAGAGGAGCAGGGCGGCCAGGGCGTGGATGGCGATGTTTTCCGCGTGCATCCAGCGGCGGTCGAGCCCGTGGAAATAATAATCCAGGGCGAAGCTCAGGTTGGAGAGGAAGCGGAGCTGGAATCGGTCCTGTACCGCGGCCAGCAGCAGGCGGCCCGCGGAGATCCGGTTGATCCGGATGTAAGGGTTTTCCGTGATGTTGGTCTGGTCGTCGAAAGTGAAGGGGGCGTGGAAGGTGTTCCCGTAGATCAGCAAGCAGAAGGCCGCGATGATGAGGGCCGGGACCAGGTGGAACCGCGCCGCGCGCGTCCACCGTCCGGGTGCGTGGTCCGGCGCCTTATTTATTTTTTCCTGATCCACCTCGTCTCACTGTCCGGCCGCGGCCGCCGGCACGGGCAAGGGCAGGGGCTTGCCGCCGGTGAGCTCCAGGGCCTCCTCCACGGCGGCCAGCAGGGCGTCGCGGTCGTTCATCACCCACTGGTCGGCGTCAATCGGGTTCATCACCCAGAACATGACGGGCCGGTGGGCCAGCGCGTATTTCAGATTGTGGGCCACTTTCCCGTGCTCGACGGTAAAGGACATGACGCCGTGACGGAGGTACAGGAAGTCGTCCATGTCGCCCAGCGTCGGGTACCAGGAGTAGCTCTGCTGGACCTTGTATTTTACGCGCGGCTGCCGGGCGGCGAAGGCCTGGCCGGCCCGGATAAAGGCCTCGCGGTCCGGCGCCGCCCTTTTGGTGAAGCAATAAGGGTAGAGGAACTTGCCGGCGACGGTGTGGCCGGAGATGGACACGTAAAAATCATGGGAATCGGCCAGGACGGCGATGGCGCTGGTCTCCGGCTCGGAGAGCTCGCCGGGTCCCATGTAATACTGCGATCTGGGCCGGCGGTTGCCGGCGAGCGGGTGGCGGCTGTGGGCGCCGGGGGCCAGGGTGTAGTTGCGGTTCAGGTCCACGCCGTGGGCGTTCCGGCGCGTACCGATGTCCCCGCCCTTGCCGCCGGTTACGATGACGCGGTTGTAGCCGTCGGGATTGAGCACCGGCACGATCCAGAAGTCGGTGCGGTCGAGCAGAGAGGTGATCCACGGGTCCTTGCCGTCGTCCTCCAGAAGCCGCGTCGCCGCTCCCAGCGCCACCCGCGACGAGAGCACCTCGCCCGCGTGGATGTCGGCGGTCAGCAACGCCTCCGGCCGGCGCTGCCCGTCCTGGCGGCCGATGTGGAACGCGTAAATCGGCCGGCCCTCCACGCTCTGGCCGATGACCTCCAGGGAGGCGAGCTCAGGATGAGCGGAGGCCAGCGCGCTGATCTCCTCATACACCGCGGACAGCGGCGGATACGGCCCCAGCCCGGCAGCTTCCGCCGCGGCCGCCCGCGCCCCGGACGCGGGCCAGGACAGAGCGGAAAGCAGGAGGGCAATGAAAAGGAGGACGCGCCGGTAGTGGGCGGGACACTCCTGTCCCGCGCCTTTCCGACGCGGGGACGCCGCCCGACAAGAGTGTCGGGCTCCACTTGCTTTAATGCCCATTATTCTCCGCTCCCATTAAATAAAATTCCCGGTTATCCTTTGGACTTGCCGGCCTTTTGCCGGTCCTTTTTCTTTTTCAGGGCCTGCTCTCGCGCCTTTTCGTTGGCCGCGCGCTCCTGTTCAGGATCATAAGTCACCAGGGGTATCGGCGGATGGCGATGGATCCACACCGTCAGGCCGATCGCGCCCGCAATCACGATGAGCCCGATAAACTGGGAGGTGGAGATGCTGAAGCTCGCGCCCTGATACACGAAGCCCCTGACCTCGTCGCCGCGGATGAACTCAAGGAGGAAGCGGGCGAGGGGATACAGCGTGAACCAGATGGCGGTGGCGATGCCGGTCTTGGCCTGTTTGCGGATCGCGAGGTAAATGACGGCGCAGATGATGAGCGAGGCGATGGACTCGTAAATGGGGCTCGGGTGCACGGGGATTCCGGCCACCGGGTTCGCGCCCTGCGGGTAAACAACGGCCCAGGGCAAGGAGCAGGGCTTGCCGTAGCAGCAGCCGCCCATGAGGCATCCCCAGCGGCCGATGGCCAGGCCGAGCGCGGCCGGCGCGCTCAGGGTGTCGGAGACCTGCAGGAAGGGGACCTGGCGCCGGCGCGTGTACCAGATCAGGAACAGGGTGTCGAGGATGACGCCTCCGTACCAGACCAGTCCGCCGTTTCTACAGTTCATCATCTGGATCGGGTGCGCGAAAAATTCCTGGTACTCGATGATGTTATACAGGAGCTTGGCGCCGAGCAGTCCGAAGAGGATGAGCCAGACGTAGAGGTCCATGTAGAACTCGACGTCCTCCTTGCGGCGCCGCGCGATGTGATAGATCAGGAAGAAGGCGGCCAGGAAACCCAGCGCCATGATCGGGCCGTAGGTGTAAATCTTGAAACCCTTGATCTCGAACAGTACCGGATGCATTATTCACTGCCTCTTTTAAATAAGGTGCCGGCCCGCTCGGCTCATGCGGCCGGCTTCTGGGCCTTTTTGCGCTTGATCAGCATTTCCAGCGCGCGCGGGATCTGATAAGCGAGGATTTGGAGCTCGGGGGCGTTGGGCGGGACGAACTCGCCGCCGCCGTTGTCTCCATAGAGAATATAGACGACCTTTTCGTTCACCACCACCGGGATGATGAACACGTTGTTGGGCTTCTGGCCTCCCAGCAATTTGAGGAAGCGGCCGTTCACCGGCGTGGGCTGGACCGGTCCCAGGAAGAAGCTCTTGGTAAGGTTGACGAGCTGGAACACGCTGGGGTCGGTGAGCGGGAGCATGATTGACTCCACCATGTCGGCCTTGATCCCGGGTCCGTGGCCGTCCCAGCCGAACAGGGTCTCGCCGCGCACGGTGAAGAGCAGCGAGCGCTTGAAAAAGCCCATGGCAAAGCCGAGCACGATCCGGGAGATGTCGCCGCGGTCCGTGAGCTCGGAGAGCAGTTTCTCGCGCGCCTCGGTGAGCGTGAGCTGGACATAGGCCTCTGCTTCCGCCTCCTCTTCCGGCTCCTCTTCGGGAACATAGGCCTCGGCCTCCTCGGCGGAAGCCAGGTCCTCGATCCCGAGCTCCAGCACCTGCGCCGCGCCGTCGCTCGGGGCCGCCGCCACGGGGGCCGTTCCCAAGTCCAGTGATTCCAGCTCCTGCAGGAATTCGTCGGCGGATTTGGCCGCGGCCGCGGGCGGCGCGGGTTCCTGGGGCGCGGCCGGAGCGGGCGGAGGGAGAGGCTCCTTGGGCTCGGCCGCGGCCGGAGGCGGCGCCGGCGTGACCGGCTTTAACTCGGTGACCGGCAGCTCCTCGACTTCCTCCATCAGCTCGGCTTCCTCGACCACCTCCGCAACCGCTTCTTTCGGCTCCGGCCGGGGCGGCGCGGCCGGCGGAGGCGGCTCTTTTTTGGGCAGCTTGACCGGGACGGATTCTCCGGGCAGGAGCGCGACCACCTCCATTTCTTTCGCGATGCCCTTGAACTCGGTGAGTACCTTTTCCAGCCATTCGACGGGCGCGTCGGCCTCGATGATGAGCCAGTTGGCCAGGTAGTTCATGCTGAGCACGTCGTTCTTGAGCTGGCTCTTGACGAAGAGCTTGAGGAACTCCTGCAGGGTCTCCTTGGCGATGTATTCGCAGACGCCGCGCTTCATGAGCAGGGAGTAGAGGGCCTGGGCGATTTCCTTGTGGGGCGGATGGCCGGGCCTGCGGGCGACGGGCATCTTGGGCGTGGCCACGGTCTCGCAGGCGGCCGGCTCGGTCGCCTTGGCCGCGGGAGGAGGAGCCGGAGGAACAGGAGCGGGCGGCGCTGCCGGAGGCGGCGCGGGCCTGGTCTCGGGCGGCGGCGGGGCCGCTTTTTCTTCTTCCTGGTAGCCTAGCTGCTGGGCGAACTGCTGGTTGGTCATCTTGAGGAACTCGTCCTCGCCGAGCAGGTCCTGCGAGCGGTTGAAGTCTATTTTTTTCCGGACCTCCTCGCGCTCCTTCCATTCCTTTTCGTTGATGCCGGCGGGCGGCCCTTCCGGGGCCTCCTCCGCCTTCTTCTTCTCCTTCACCTGGTACATCATGGCCAGGTTGATGTAGCGCAGCTCGCGGCCGACGTTGTAAAAGCGCGTGAGCAGGTCGTAGATGCGGATCTCGGGCAGGACCAGGGGCTTGACCTTCTTGCCGGTGGCGAAATTGATCTCCTGGAGGGCCTCGAAATTCGCGGGATCGGACATGACCACGTAGATTTCCTTGCCCTCGATCTTCAAGGGAAAGGCCTCGCAGCGCTTGGCCAGGTTCTTGGTGAAGAGCTTGAGGACGCTGGGCTTGATGCGGTTGAGCTGGGTCCAGTCCACGGTGGGTACGCCGTGCTTGCGGGCGAGGAACCTGGTGAGCGCCTGCTCGTCAATAAAGCCGAGCTCGACCAGGTTGGTGCCCAGCCGGCCGCCGAAGATGACCTGGGACTGGATGGCCTCATCGAGTTGTTTTAGGCTGATGACCTTTTCCTGCACCAGCATCTGGCCGAGTGATGGCATGTTGAGTAAGTTCTCCCTCGCTCCCCTCGTTTGGATCTTTCAACAAATATCACCGGCCCCGTTAAAAATCAAGGAAAGCGCGGGCGCGCGGGAAGGCCTGCGCCCATGGGGTCCGGCCGGGTACGCCGCTTATTTCAGGGCCGGGGCGACGGCCTTGGCCCAGACAGCCGATGCAGCGTTCCGCGTCAACCACCGCGAGCCTCATCGGTGTCCTCCTCAATACCATTCTTCCAGCGCGATGCCGAAGTAGAGCTTGAACTTGGCGGAGACCTCCTTGGGGTCGTGCCATTCGCGGGCCTGGTCCAGGGTGACCTCGTGGGACGCGGGCAGGTCAACCGTGTCCACGAACTCGCGCAATTCCCCGGCCACTTGTTGCGAGGCGATGAGCACAACGTCCTCCGAGTTCAGGTACACGGCGCGGGGATCGAGGTTGAACGAGCCGATCACCGAGACCTGGCCGTCAATGATGGCGAACTTGGAGTGGAGGCAGCCGTGGCCGGGATGGTCGCCGGCCCACTCGTAAATTTTCACGCCCGCTTCCATGAGCGGCAGATACGAGTAGCGGATCAGCGGCTGGATGCCGGGCACGTCGTTGGACGAATCGGCGGTCGTGATCACCGTGATCTCGACGCCGCGGCGGGCGGCCTCCAACAGCGAGTTGGTGAACGCGTGGTTGGGGACGAAATAGGAGTTCTCGATCAGGATGTCCTGCCGCGCGTTCCGCAACAGGTGCAGATAGGCCTGGTACACGTAGTCCTCGTGGAAGCGCGGCCGGCTGCGGATGAAGCGAACGGGCACGTCGGCGGCGGTGAGCTCGCCCACGTCGAGGGCGGCGGGCGCGGCCGGGGCCGCCGGCGGGGGCGGGGCCTTGCGGAAGATCTTCCACCACAGCTTCACCCACCACTCCACCTGGTTGGTCGGAAGGCGGTGCTCGCGGCGGGCGAGGAAATATTCGTAATTGGAGTCGAACGCGGCGGCGACGTCGGCCACCACCGGGCCGGTCAGCAGCACGTCCTGGTCCCGCCATTTCTTGTCCGGGTCGTCGCCGTAGCGGGCATACTCGTTGGCGATGTTGGTGCCGCCCAGGAGCGCGGCGTGGCCGTCAATGACCCAGTACTTTTCGTGAAAGCGCTTGTTCACGTCGTCCACGCTGAGCACCTGGTGGTTGGCCGTGCCGAGCAGGTAAACGGGCTCGAAGCCCAGGACCGCGATGCCTTTCTTCTCCAGGTCCAGGTACATCTCGCGGTCCTCGGAATGGAACTTGGTGTAGGCGTCCACGATAAGCTGGACGTCCACGCCCCCGCGCTGCTTTTGCACCAGCGCGTCCGCGACGCGGTGGCCGACTTCATCGCCGGTGAAGATGTAGGTCTGGATCTTGATCGAGCGGCGCGCCTGTTCCAGGAGCCGGAAGCGCAGCGCGAAGTTGTCCTCGAGCCGGTTTAGCAGCTTGACGCCGCAGCCCAGGCGGGCGGGCGGGACCGAGACCGGGCTCACCTCGCCGTCCGGGCTGAAGAAGGGGAAGTCGTCACGGAAGATGGAGAGGATGCCGGACGAGGGGAACGGCTCCGGCGGCGCGGCCGGCTCCGAGAGGGAAGGAACGGCAAAGATGACGGCGAGCAGCAGGCATCCGGCCGGGCCGAGACAGTGGGACAGCTTCAGCTTCATTTTTGCGCGCGGCCTCCCTTCAGGGCGTGGTCAGCAGGTGCACGTCAATGGCGTACAGGAACTTCATGACGGTTTTCAGGCTCATGCCGGAGGCGTTGCTTAAAATGCCGGCGGGCTTGACCGGGCCGACCGTGCACGTTTGGAGCTGGGTCCAGTCGCTTGCCAGATGGTTTTCCATGGATGTTGCTCTCATTCGAAAAGTATAGGCCTTCCCATTTTGCAGTCCTTCAATCCGATGGCGAGACGCATTACCATATACTTGACTCGCAACTAAAATACTATCGTCTCCTTCATAATATGGATACTCGATCTCGTACCCGTCAATCCTGGCGTCGTCCGGCATGTCCCACACCAAGTCCACCGCGGAGACGGTCGGGTTGGCCAGGAATGCAAGCGGCATGGGCAGCGGGCCCGTGGACTTCCTGGCCTCCTCCCGCTTGGCTTCCGCGATCAGCTTATTTACGTCGTCTGAAAGCCGCGCCGGCACGCCCTCCGGCGTTTTCAGGTACACCACCGCCGCCGGATAGAAGAACGCGCGCGCGTCGGCCCGGAGCGGTTCCGGCGGCTCATCGCCCGTGTAGGGCGCGAGCAGGAGCGAGAAGCGCTCCTTCATGCCGTTATAGGATGGCCCGTTCGGCCGGAGCGACGATGACGCGGTCTCGGCGATCTCCGCGCCCAGCCCGGTGCCGCCCAGGTGCGAGTAATCCATCTGCCTGCCGTAATACGAGCCGAAGGGATTGAGCCAGAGCTGCTGCTGGCCGCCCTGCTCCTGGAGCCGCATGGGACAGAAGGCATATGAGGACAGGATGGCGGAGTTCTCGCCAATCAGCAGGCCGCGCTTTTTGTCGGTGACCGCGACCCATCCGGCGGTGACCTGGTGGTTGAAGGAGTCGAGGGAGGCGTTCCCGGGATTGATCTGGCCGTAGTTGAGCTCATACCACGAGGTCACGTCGAGGTAGTTGTGTTTCCATACCTTGATCGGGTCCTCGCGGGTGGCGGAAAACAGCGGGTGCATCTGGAACGGCGCGACCTCGATCCACTTCAGGTCCAGGTAGCGCCGGAGCTTCTGCTGGATGTTGTTGAGCACGTCCTCCTTGACCGTGTACGGATAGTCCACGGCCACGTCGGCAACCAGCCAGGGCGCGGCGTCCGGGAGCGTGAACGTTACCTCGATCCGGGCTGCGGCCTCGCCGTGCGGCGTCGGGAACGGGATGGACGCGCTGATGCGCGAGCGCGTTACGCCCTGCCACCGCTCGCCGGAGAGGTCGGCGATGGTCCAGTCCGACGCGCGATAGGTGGCCGGCTTTTTCGGCGCGCCGTAGGTGATGAAGGGCGCGAGGAATTCCTTGCCGGCGATCTCCTCGCCGTTGTACTTAAGCGAGGACACCCCGGCCGCGGGGTCGAGCGCGAGGTCAATGCTCCCGTTGCCGAGCCGGTCCATGCGGACGGGCAAGGCCTGGGCTCCCTCCGGCGCCGTGGTGACGGCCCTGCGCTCCTTGAGCAGCAGGCGGCGTGACTCGCCGGGCTTGAGGTCGAGCACGATCATGAGCTCGGCCGCGGCCTTGCCGTTGGCGAGGCGCTCGATGCTGACGAGCGAGCAAGGCACGTCCGCGCCGGAGGCGTCGCTCATGGCGAGGGCGGGCATGGGGTCGGGAAGGATGACGGGGACGCGCACCAGGCTCCGCGCGCTGCCCTGCTCCGGGTCCATATCGGTGCGGACGTCGCGGACGAGGAAGGAATAAAGGACCTCCGGCTTCGCGGGCTTCTCGGCCGCGGCGATGCGGTCCGCCAACATGCGCTCGGCTTTTTCCGCGCAGCCCTTGGCCTCTCCCACGACTTTCTCCGCCACGGCCTGGCGCTCCTCGTTGATGATGGGCGTGCTCATTCCGTAGTGGGTGGTGGACAAGCCGCGCAGTCGCTGGAAGAAGCTCGAGTCGCGGCCGTCGAAGAGGAGCGCGTTGGCCTCGCTGACCAGCTCCTCGGGCTGACCGCGCATGAGCGCCTGGGCCTGGTAGGTGAACAGCCGGGATTTTTCGAGCTCGGTCCAGATGATATGGCTCGGGTATTTCTCGGCCCAGGAGTAATTGCCGTCCCAGCCGCCGTCGGCCAGGTCCTGGCGGATCAGCACTTCGCCCACCGGCTCGTGCGCGGCCAGGTACTTGCTGGGCAGGGTGAACTCGGCCCAGGGGTACTTGTTCACGGCGTTGATGTACTCATCGAGGCCGTTGGAGTTGGGGATCCAGCGCAGTCCTTTGGGGACCAGAGGCAGCCAGGTGTCGGCGTCGGCGTCGAAGTTGATATGGATGACGAGGTCCTGGTTGACCTGGCCGGAGGTCTGGAGCTGATGGAGGTCGAGCATCCATTTTTCCAGCGACACGTAGTTGACCACGTCGGCGGCGGACACGCAAGGGAAGAGGATCATGCGCGGGCCGTCCTCCAGGGTGCGCATCCAGGTGAAGTGAAAGCGCTGCTCGGGCGGGAGCGCGGGCACGAAGTTGGAGAAGGAGGTGAAGGCGTAGCCGGAGTAGGCCACGGTGACGCCCTTGAATCCTTCGCTGAGCAGGATGGGCTCGCTTCCGGTGCTGAGCATGGACTCCTGCGGGCGGATCAGCGGAACGTACGAGCCGAAGAGGTCCTGGGCCCCGGAGCCCCACGGATTGGAAACCGACCAGCGCACCACCGCCCGCATCTCGTCCGCCGTGACCGCGCTGAACAGGGTGTTGGAATACGGCGCGGGCATGAACTCGTCCAGGCCCGCATCAATGCGGCGCTTGATGTCAGCGGTGATGTCCGGCGCGTTCTTGGGCACGATGTCCTCGAAGGTGAACAGGCTCTCGCCCTCCCAATAGCCACGGGCGTCGAGGCCCTTCTGGTTGGCTTGGTCCAGCATCTGGAGGATGGCGCGGACGATGCGGATGTCCTGGCCGAAGCCGGCCTCGTCGTTGGTGTCGCCGCGCCAGGAGTGATACATGTTGGTGTGAAAGCCCAGAATGACGTAGACCTTGTAAGGGCAATCGCTCTTCTTGGCCACGCCCGGACCGGGAGCGGCCGGGCAAAGGAGCGCGAGCAGGACCATCAGCAACAGGCGTCCGCCCTTATTTCTCATCACTTCTCCTCTTCATCTGTGGTTTGTCTTTCTACGGCGTTATTTTAAAGGCCTCCTGGCTCTGCTCCTGCTGGGCGTCGCGGGAGTAGCCGCAGGCGAGCGACGGGTCGGCCAGGATCATTTTGGCGTGCTCCTTGTCAACCTTGTCGGAGGGCTTGATCTCGGGCATGGACGGGATGGCCCGCAGGATCTTTTCCGCCTCCTCGATTTCCTCAGGCTTTCCCCGCCTCTGCCCGTGGCACAGGAGCGAGATCGCCAGTTCCTTCTGGTACTCGATGCGCTTGGGCTCGCGCGCCACCGCCTTCCTCTGATAAGCCACCGACTTGTCCATGTCGCCGCAGGTGCCGACGATCTGCTTGAAGGGAAACGCGCAGACCCACTCCGGCAGCGCGCGGTAAAACTGGCCCAACATGCTGTCAATGTCCCCGATCGAGTCCGCGGAGCCGTTGGCGGAACGGTAGCCTGGCTTCAGGCTCTCGGCCTTTAAGAGCAGCTTTTCCAGGTCGTCCAGTTCCGGCAAAGTGTTTACCACGCCCAGGGTGGTCCCGCGCCGGCCCGTTGCCACCGCCTTCCACTCCCAGCAGTTGCCGTCCTTTTCGTCGAGCGCGATGCACTGGTCCGCGAGCTTCTCCATTGCGTTGTAGCGCGCGATCAGCTCGTCCTTCCCCGGCTTTTTATCTCGGGGGATGGCCTCGATCCGGTCGAACTCGTTGCGGGCCCTCCGCCAATACAGCTCCGGCCGGGCGGGGCAGATTTTTCGGGCCTCAGCCAGGACCCGGTCCGAGCCGTCGAAGTCATGGCCCAGCCACAGGGCCTCCGCCTTTTGCATCAGCTCATCGCAGCGACTATCCGCGCCCGCCGCGGGGCCGGCCAGAAGAAGCATCGCCCCCAATGCCAGGAGATTTTTTCTCTCCATTGTCCACCCCCGACTTTAAGCCGTGCGTTGATACTGCCTGGACGCGCCACGGATTAATGTTGTTACTGATTCCCCTCGATACTCGCTCCCCGTTTCTCGATCCGCTTTACGGGCCCTTGTACGCGTCCTTGCTCTGCTCCTGCTGCGCGTCGCGGGAGTAGCCGCAGGCGAGCGACGGGTTAGCCAGGATGTCCTTGGCATGCTGCTTGTCTATCTTGTCGGTCTTCTTGAACTCCGGGAGCGACTGCAAATCGTTCAGGATCTTCTTGCCCTCCTCGACGTCCTGCGGCTGGTCGCGCTTCTGGCCCTCGCAGATCAGGGAGATGCCGAGCTCTTTCTGGTACTCGATGCGCTTCGGCTCGCGCGCCACGGCCTTGCGCTGGTACTCCACTGACTTGTCCAGGTCGCCGCAAGTGCCGATGAGCTGCCTCAGGCCGAACACGCACAGCCACTCCGGGACCACGCGGTAGAACTGCCCGAGCGCGTTGTAAGCATCGCCCAGCGAATTGGCCGCGCCGTTTTGCGAGCGGTACTGCGGCTTCAACTCGATGGCCTTGAGGAAAGCCTTTTCCAGATCGGCGGCCTCGGTGAGCGAGTTGAGGATGCCCTGGGTGGTCCCGCGCCGGCCCATGCCGATGCCTTTCCACAGGAAGCAATCGCCGTTGTTGGGCTCGAGCTCGGTGCACTTGGCCGCCAGCGCCTCGATCCCGCGGTAGCGCTTGATCAGCTCGTCCTTGGATGGTTTTTTGTCGCGGGGAATGTCCTCGATCCGGTCGTACTCGTTGCGCGCCTTGCGCCAGTACAGCTCGGCCAGGTTGGGGCACGTCTTCATGGCCTCGTCCAGCACCTTGTCGCTCCCGTCATAGTCGTTAGCCTGCCACACCTGCTCGGCCTGCTTCACCTGCTCCGCGCACGGATTGTCCGCGGCCGAGAGGCGCCACCCCGCGATGGCGGCCACCGCCAGGAGACCCGTCACCAGAACCAATTTTTTCATGAGTCAGCTCCTTTCAAAACAATTTCTCTGTAAATGCGATTTCCGGTGTCATGCGCGCTGAAAGACACCTTACCAGATTAGCTAAAGCCACGGGTTTTGACAAATATGGCCGCGCCCCGGTTTCCCGGACGTTGGAAATAGGGCCGGGTTATAATATACTCTTGGAATCATCGGGGAGGGATGGAGAAAAGATGAAGCGACTGGCGGTTGTTGTCCTCGCGGCCGGGCAGGGGACCCGGATGAAATCGGAGCGGGCCAAGGTGCTGCACCCGGTGCTGGGCTTGCCCATGATCGCGTATCCGCTCGCGGTGGCGCGCGCGCTGGGTCCGGAGCGCGTGGTCGTAGTGGTCGGAGCGCAGGCGGACAAGGTCAAGGAATCGCTCCAGGGCTCCGGCGTCCGCTTCGCGCTCCAGAAGGAGCAGAAAGGCACGGCCCATGCGGTGAAGGCCGCGCTGCCCGCGCTCCGGGGCTTTGCCGGCGACGTCGTGGCCCTCTACGGCGACTCCACGCTGCTTCGGCCCGAGACCTTGAAGCAACTGGTCAGGCTCCACCGCCGCAAAAAAGCCGACATGACGCTCATCACCGCGGACCTGCCCGACCCCTTCGGTTACGGCCGCATCATCCGCGACCCCAACGGCGCCATCCTGGGCATCGTCGAGCAAAAGGACTGCACTCCCGAGCAGCACGCGCTCACTGAGTTTAACCCCGGCATCTATTGTTACCGCTCCGATTTTCTGAAAAAGGCCCTGCCCCGGGTCAGGAACAACAACCGGCAAAAGGAATACTATCTCACCGACCTGGTCGAGATCGCGGTCAAGGGCGGAAAGCAGGTGGCGTCGCTCAAGATCGCGGACGCTGCCGAGCTCATGGGCATCAACACGCGCCTTGAGCTGGCCCAGGCCGCCACCGCGCTCCGGGCGCGCATCAACCAGGCCCACTGCCTTGCCGGCGTCACCATCGAGGACCCAGATAGCGCTTGGATCGAGCCGGAGGTGGGGATCGGCAAGGACACGGTGATCGAACGCGGCGTGCGTCTGTGTGGCCGGACGACCATCGGTCCGGAATGTGTGATCGAGATGAACGTCAGGATCGAGGACTCGTGGATCCGGCCCGGCGCGCGGATCAAGGCGGGCTCGGTGCTGGAGGAGTGCGAGGTCGGGGAAGGGACGCAGGTGGGGCCGATGGCGCACCTTCGGCCCGGATCGGTGATCGGCCGCGACGCGCGCATCGGGAATTTCGTGGAGACCAAGAAGGCGCGGATCGGCAATGGCGCCAAGCTCTCGCACCTGACCTATGCCGGCGACGCCGAGATCGGAAAAAACGTGAACATCGGCTGCGGCTTCATCACCTGCAACTACGACGGCGAGAAGAAGCACAAAACGGTGATCGAGGACGACGTGTTCGTGGGCTCGGACACGCAAACGGTGGCGCCGGTTAAAATCGGCAAGGGCGCCTACATCGGGAGCGGCTCCACCATCACCCGCGACGTCCCGGCCGGAGCGCTGGCGCTCACCCGCGCGCCGCTGGTCATCAAAGAGGGCTGGACACAAAAGAGGAAAGCGAAGAAGGCCGGGAAGAAGTAGCACGGGTTTGCAACCCGTGCCCGCTGGTTCGCGCGGCTACCCAATGAAAAGAACCTCACCGGTTGCAAAACGGTGGCACGGAGATAAAAAAAATGTGCGGCATCGTAGGTTATGTAGGGAAGCGGGACGCTTCGCGGATTATCATGGACGGGCTGAAGAAGCTCGAATACCGCGGGTACGACTCGGCGGGGATCGCGGTGATTTCCGGGGGCCGGCTCGACATCAGGCGCTGCAAGGGCAAACTGGCCGGGCTGGAGGCCGAGCTGAGGGAGCGGCCGGTCAACGGCAGCGCCGGCATCGGCCATACCCGCTGGGCCACCCACGGCCGGCCGTCCGAGGTCAACGCGCATCCCCACGCCGTGGGCCAGGTGGCCGTGGTCCACAACGGCATCATCGAGAACTACGCCGCCTTGAAGCGCGACCTGATCGCCTCCGGCGCCAAGTTCTGCTCCGAGACCGACACCGAGGTCATCGCCCATCTCCTGGACCAGCACTTGAAAGAAGGCATGGACTTCGAGACCGCCCTGCGCAAAACCACTTCTCTGCTCAAGGGCGCCTATTCCATTGTCGCCGTGAACGCGGACAACCCGGACCTGATCCTCGCCGCCAAGGTGGCCTCTCCCCTGATCCTCGGCATCGGTGACGGCGAGAACTTCGTGGCCTCCGACGTGCCCGCCATCATCGCGCACACCCGCCGGGTGATCATAGTGGAGGAAAACGAGTACGCGGTCATCACCCCCCAAAAGGTCACGGTCAAGAACTTTTCCGGCGAGCTCGTATCGCGCCCGGCCAGGGAGGTCACCTGGACCCCGGCCATGGCCGAGAAGGGCGGGTACAAGCACTTCATGCTCAAGGAGATCTTCGAGCAGCCTCGCGCCATCGCCGACACCCTGGCGGGCCGCGTGCTGGTGGACAGCGCCGCGGTGGAGTTCGAGGACTTCAGCCTCGGCCCGGACCAGCTCAAGAGCTTCAAGCAGGCGGCCATCGTGGCCTGCGGCACGGCCTGGCACGCGGGACTGGTGGGCCAGTACATGATCGAGGGCCTGGCCAAGGTGCCGGTGCGCACGGACATCGCCTCCGAGTTCCGCTACCGCGACCCGCTGGTCGGACCGGAAACCCTGCTCATCCTCATCAGCCAGTCCGGCGAGACCGCCGACACCCTGGCCGCCCTCGAAGAAGGCAAGCGCCGCGGCTGCACCATCCTCTCCATCTGCAACGTCATGGGCTCGAGCATCACCAGGAAGTCCGATCACGTCATCTACACGAGAAGCGGGCCCGAGATCGGCGTGGCCTCCACCAAGGCCTTCACCTGCCAGCTCACCGTGCTTTACCTCCTCGCCCTCTACTGGGCCAAGGCCAAAGGAACGCTCCCCGACGAGGCCATCAAGCAGAAGCTCCTGGCCGCGCTGCACGTGCCGGCGCTGGTCGAGGAGGTCCTGGAAAACGATAAGCAGATCCAGGCCGTGGCCCGCAAGTTCTACAAGCAGCCCGGCTATTTCTTCATCGGCCGCGGCATCAACTACCCCATCGCGCTGGAGGGCGCGCTCAAGTTGAAGGAGATCTCCTACATCCATGCCGAGGGCTACCCCGCCGGAGAGCTCAAGCACGGCCCCATCGCCCTGGTGGACGAGAACATGCCGGTCCTGGTCCTGGCCGCCAAGAACGCCATGTTCGACAAGGTGCTCTCCAACCTCGAGGAAGTGGCCGCGCGCGAAGGCAAGATCATCGCCCTGGTCAACCCGGGTGACGAGGACAGGGTGCGGGAAAAGGCCGCCGAGGTGATCGTGATACCCGAGTCCGAGCCCGAGCTCGAAACCATCATCCTCACCGTCCCGCTCCAGCTCCTCGCCTATCACGTCGCCGTCCTCAACGGCACCGACGTGGACCAGCCCCGGAACCTGGCCAAGAGCGTCACGGTGGAGTAATATTATATGGTTTATAACTGGCCGAGGTGCCCAACAAGCTTTATTCGCGGTTGATGGAGAGGTTTGGGATGCAACGTGACTTTAAGAAAGACGATTTTGCGCGCTTTCTCGCCCGGAGCAACGCGGTCAGGTTCGGCGACTTTACCCTGAAGAGCGGGAAGAAGTCGAACATTTTTTTTGATTTCGGCCAACTGTTTTACGGCAAGGAATTGGCGGCGCTGGGCGGTTATTTCGCAGATTTTATCGTGAGCGGCAATCTTGCGGACATAGATGTTTTATTTGGACCGGCATATAAAGGGATTAATATAGCCCTCGCCGTCAGCATTGCCCTGCATGAAAGGCACGGGCTCTCAATTCCGTTCGCCTATAACCGCAAGATAATCAAGGACCACGCCGAAGGCGGAAAATTTGTAGGGTTCGAACTCGCCAAGGCACGGACGGCGCTGATCCTGGACGACGTGTTCACCGACGGAGGCACGAAATACGAAGTGATTGACATGCTGTCCGGTTTTAAGCAGCTTGCCATCAAGGCCATGCTGGTCGGCGTTGATCGGCAAGAGGTTGATGATTCCGGCAAGCCCCATCTTTCCATCTTCACGCGCCGCACCGGGATTCAGGTTTTTGCCCTGACCACCAAAGAGGATGTGCTGGCGGCAAGGGGCAAACGGTGAGATACCTGGAACAAATATTGATGGGTTTTATCGGCAGCCTGTTATGCGCCTTATTCATATCCGTTCCTTTGTCTGATTTTATTTCCACTTTTCTTGAACAACGTTTTCTAATCCGCCTGGAATTCGTCCGGTGGGGCCTTGCCGGGATGATTATTCTCGCGCTCTTGGTTTGGTTGTTTCTGTTCCGACGACCTTTGCGCGTTTACAACGGACGGCACGGCGCGATGAAAGCCAATGTGAAAATCCTGGCTCTGAAGGCGCCGCGCGACCGGTTGAAAAAATACATCCTTTCCACCCGAGTAAGCTTCTGGCCCATCATTGAAGACGCGGCCCCCAGGAACGAATTCCGGGAACTGCTCACGCAAAAAATCAAAGAGGGCTTCCGGGTGCAGCGGATCTGGCAGATCCACAATGCCGATGACCTGAAGCGGCTGGAATTGTACCTGGAAAAATACAAAACGTATGATAACTACTCCGTGAAATGTTTTGTCGGCAAAAGCGCCTTCATCCCAGAGGTCCTTTCCTTCTGCGGCAGGGTCGTTTCGGTGTCAATCCCTCAAAGCGAGGACCCCAGGAGACTGACAACCGCGTTCCATTTTTTCGGCAGGGGCGAAATCAAGCGATGGGAAGATTATTTCAAAATTTTGTGGGAGCAGAGCGCTCCCATCAAAATCGAGAATCATATTTATTATTAAGGGGAGCAAGGTAATTTGGACAATTTTCCCTCATTTTCATGCCGCCGCGTAGCGCACGCTGGGCGCGCGGAAAAAGGAGCGGACCACCGTGGGCTGGCGCTG
>Ga0307379_10004092_pt1 | contig 20948 bp, 21 predicted proteins | sample UN2MG_FD_202237 | JGI IMG/M metagenome (GOLD analysis project Ga0307379, IMG submission 202237) | Soil microbial communities from Risofladan, Vaasa, Finland - UN-2 | ecosystem: Environmental > Terrestrial > Soil > Coastal area > Acid sulfate soil | place: Finland: Risofladan, Vaasa | collected... | reverse complement strand
TATACACCGCTTTTGACAACAATTAAGGATAATTCTTGCTCAGACCGCTCCAAGCAGGTATAGTCCAGGCAATATATGCGGAAACAGGAAACACAAACTCAAAAAAGTCCCGAAAGCACCAAGGGGTGTCCCTCTCGGGAGGACGCCTCTCGGCGGACGCTGCTTGTATTTAATTGTTATGAGGCATGGGTATATCAGCTCAGGGTTTTGGGATATGACCTCGATATAATCGTAGGGCTTAAAGGCCGATACAAACCAACCTGGGATGAGCAGATGAGGCCGGTGCCGCCCAATTCACGGTTAATCACTTTACAGGAAGCGCAGCAGTCACAAACGAGCTACTATTGTATCATAACCCACAGCACAACTGACTTGCTTGATATTAAACACAGACCCGAGCCCCGGCTTATGGTCGTTCACTCCACGCTCGAGGGATGCGCGATGGAAGAAGGTTCTGATGATGCACCGCAAACTCTGAAAGAGACGCTGCATAAATACCTGAAATTAGTCGGCGGCCATGTAGTGGCTGTCTCTATGTTGAAGGGCAAATTGTGGGGTTTTACCGAGGACATCGTGCCCGTTGGGAGTGACCCGGACGATTATCTGCCGTATTCCGGGGAGATAGCCAGCGGTCTTCGCATTTCCAATTTTATTCAGATACGCAAACAGTATTTATTATGGGACCTTCACGAAAAGGCATTTGATGGGATACCGGTACGGATAGTCGGGCACAATCCGGATATGCGAGGTGTTAGAGCTGCTAATAGTTGGGACCATCTGAAAAGGACATTGCAGTCTCATCGATTTTACATCCATACTGCTAATCCGGAGCTTGAAGACGGATACAATATGGCCACAGTAGAGGCGATGGCTGCGGGGATGCCCGTTTTAGGCAACCGGCATCCCACTTCGCCTATCAAACACGGCATAAGTGGTTTCCTCAGCGACGACCCTGCTGAATTGCGCAAATATGCCGGTATGTTGCTCGAAGACAGGATTTTGGCGACAATGATGGGCAAAGAGGCCCGAAAGACCGCTATAGAGCGTTTCTCAATGACCGGTTTCAAAGAGGCTTTCCTGCGCTCCATTGAGACCGCCCGTCGGAAATGGAAGAAAAGAAAGCTTCATCGGTGATTTCTCGTGCGCTCCCGTTTCCCCTTCGAGGGCAAAGGCGCCAAAGTTATGGTTATGCCCCCGGGTAAATTCCTCCGGTTGGTCGCGTTCTTTTTCGTAATCTTTGAAGCCTTCAACGTCGCCGTCAATCCGGCCTGTCATTTTGAATTCACAGTTCGCAGCCGTGTCTTAGGAGGCAGTCGGCGGTGTGGTCGATGTCAGGGATGAGTTTTTCCATCTCGACAAAATAAAGCGGTTGTTGGTCCGCTGTGAAATTATCGGATGTTAGGTCGAGACAATCCTGCTCGCAACATATCCTTATGCTGATGTCGAGTGGCAGCGCACTTGATTCGCTTGAAAGAATCGAGATTACCGACCGTTATATCATCAAAGCCAACGGTGGCCACCCACAGGTACAGTACGACAGGAGATGGAACAAAGTAATTCCATCCACTCCGAGTCAAATCCTTTTTGGAGCCTTTTGTTATGAACTGTGGTCCGAGAAACAGTAAAACTGGTACTTTTTCACTATTGCCTGGCATACCGTAAGTCTCAACAAATATCCGTCCGTTATCCTTCAGAGAGTTGAACAAGACACGCAGTGATAATATGGGGTCTGAGACGTGATATATTACTCCCGAATATATGACAAAGTCATAAGCGTCACTAACATCCAGTTCATACAAGGAATGAGGTTTGCATTCCAAATTTGAGATCCCAAAAGCAGAGGCAAGATAATTGACCGTATTTGAGTACTTTACCACTTCTTCCAGAGCTGTGACCTCTGCGCCTAATGCAGAAAGAATCAGACTCGTACCGCCCGTCCATACTCCGACATCAAGGACTTTCTTTCCGCTTAAATCGTACGGAAGGGCGAAGTTGTCTATAAAATCAGCAATGATTTCGATATGTCTGTCAGCCATTTTGCCTTCGAGGGCAAAGTTGCCAAAGTCATGGTTATGCCCCCACGCAAATTTCACCGATAAGTCACGTTGTTCTTCGTAATCTTTGAAGCCTTCAACGTCGGGATCAGTCTGGCCTATCAATTTCTTGATATCCATCTCGAAAGTTTCCTTATACTTGTCAACTACATTTTTATAGGCGAAGTTATCTTTCATTATTTGCCTTAACTTTTGTCTTGTATCCATAGTTTTTGTCTTTCTTTTTCGTTGTTTTTATGTTCCTTTCAGCAGGTTTTATAGGATAATTGAATACTGGTTTTGCTCATTTTGAATTCACAGTTTGAAGCCGTGTCTTTCCAGCCAGTCGTCGGTTTCGTTCATAAGGTGCTGCTTTTGTTCCTCGGAGAGTTCCTATCCGCTGTCTTCTCGGCAGAGCTGACTGCCGGTGCACTTATTGAAATCGTTGTGTGTGGGGCAGAGGATATGCCTTGTTCGGCGTCCGGATAACCAAGCAGTTCTATCGCCTGCCAGTAGTCGTCGTTTTTGTGGAAATGTTTTAGAAGCTCCGGCGGCACCGGCAGCCGTGGAAGCGGTTGAATCAGACCAAGTTTTGCGCCGCGGGATTGTTTCCCTGTATCGCCGGTGATTTTTTCATAATCGTACCATTTATTGATAAAGTCCTCATCGAAATCAAGCTGCAGTTTTTCACAAATGATTTTCATCTGCCAGGCAGGCTCGGAAGTAAAGTCTTCGTAACGGGCAAACCCAATCCTGGCGCTGTGTTCGGCAAACCTCAGGTATCCCCGCAAGAACATCTCAACGGTTAATTTCCCGTGCATAAGCGCAAGCTTGCTCAAGCTGAGCCACTGGTCCAGGGGATGCCGCACGAGTGCGAGCTGTAGGACTTCAAAAGCAGGTTTAATCGCATCGGCCAACATCATTTTATATCCCGGCTGCTTGAGGAAGGGCACGGCTATAAAGTCAAGATGTCCCCAGTCGCGAATTACGAGGCTCCGTCCGGTCTCGGCGCAGCGGCTCTCAATGAGGCTGATAGCTTCAACGAAATCGACGTTTTTCTTCTCGCTGAGGGTGTGGATATCCTCCGTCGTCAGAAGATTGTGCCACTTGTGGGCCTGCGTTACAGGATTGAAGTATGCGCTGCCGAGTGGATGAATTTCGCTCAAAAGTACTATGTTGTTCATACAGCCCAGGCACTTGCAGACAAGTGTTCCCCCAGCGCGGGCAAGGTTGTGAAAGATACGGACAGGGGGCTTTTCTAATGAGTTTCTCGGTGTCCTCTGCTCCAACTGTTCAGGGGCCGGCTCAACGGAGGTTACAGAATGGATTTCTGCATCGGCACTGCCGCTTTGGTCATCCGAAGTAACTTGCTTAGCAGCAACCTCAACGCCGCGGCCTCGACACCATCGGTGCCACATTTCTCGATAGGCAGCTTCCACATTTCTAACGAACCTGTTTGTATTGCACAATGAAGCGCCGGCTATTGTCCTTCGCATTATAGCGCGCATTTCTGCAAGGGTCTCTCGTTTCGCTGCAAGCGCAGTGGCCCTGATAACATACTCCTGAGGCGTCGAGGTCGCCAGGAACCCCATACCAAAACGGGTCAATATCGTCAACCCGACTCTGGACATGTGATGCTGCCCGACCAGCGAGATTAGGGGTACGCCCATCCATAAGGCCTCGAAAGTTGTTGTCGTACCATTGTAAGGATAGGTATCCAGGGCAATGTCAATCTGGTTGTACATATTCAGATGTTCAACAGGCTTTTTTCCGCCATGGATTTCTATCCTATCAGAGTCGATACCAAGCTTTTCGAACTCGCTGTAATAATGATTCTGCAGCATTTTGTCTTGTCCACCTCTGAACTTGATTATAAAGCGGGAATTTTCATTTACTTTTAGAACTTCAGCCCAGATTGCTATAATAAGCGGGTTTATCTTACAGTTATTATTAAAAGAGCCGAAGGTGATATAACCATTCTTGAGTGCCGGTAGAGGTCCTACCGGCGGTGCAAAATCGACAGGTTTGTAGCAGAGAAAGCCATCCGGTAGATAGATAAGTTCCTCAGTGTGAAATTTTTGTGATTCAGGCGGGTCGGCCAATTCGTCTGTAAAACGATAATCGACCTGCTCCATTCCGGTCGTATCGGGAAATCCGAGGTAAGTAACCTGGATTGGAGCCGGCTTGTGTGCCAGCACAGGCAGACGATTGTTGCCCGTGTGGCCGGCAAGGTCCACCAAAATATCGATTTTGTCCTTTTGAATCATATCGACGACCTTCTGGTCGTCAACACCCCAGATGTTTCGGAAGTGGTCGAGCTTTGATTTTAGACGTTCGGTAACTGCGTCAGGGTAGTCAACGTTGCTATATCCAAAGATCTCTATCCCCTGGTGATTCTGCTCGTCGAGTAGTATTTCAAAGAAATGTGGGACCGGATGTGAATTAAAATCAGGTGAGATGTAACCGATTTGAAGCCGGCGGTCGGGGTCGGGGACATTGTCGTGAGATGTTCTTGCCAAAGTTACAGGAGCCTGAACCCGGGCCCAGTGCTTGTGCTCTTCAAAAAGCTCGCTGCGGTTTATTTCCGGCAGGTAATGCATATACAATATCAGATTAGAATGAACTAGGGGGTTGAAAGCGGTTTTTTCGACTGCTTTTATCAATATTTCTTTGGCCTCTTCGGTACGACCTATTCGGAGCAGGTGCATTCCATAGTTATTGAGCAAAATACCGCTATCAGGATTTTCCTCGAGGGCTTTCTGGCGATATTCCAATTCCTTTGCATATTGCTGTTTCTTTCGGTTGATATTTGCCAGCTCATTATACACGGCCCAATTCGGCTTAATTTTTAGAATATTCTCGTACCATTCCTCTGCCTTTTTAAACTTTCTGAGAGCAACTAAAATCACTGGAAGCATATACATTGCACCGATGTTTGAGGGGTCCTTCTTTATCATCTTACGAACAATTTCGATATTGTCATCAGTGATAAGAGCGCGAGCTTCTTCGATTCGACCGGACTTCACGGCATCCTGCGCTTTGACTAAAAATTTCGGCAGTTTGCCTTCAGATGCTCTAACGTGTATCTGACCGTCTTTGGAAATGGTAAATTGCACTTCGTCATTATCTAAACAGCCTCTCCTGGAGCTGGGGGACTGTCTCATCATTTTTTTTTTCTTTTTCTTCTTTTGGTGGTGCGAACGCTTTAATTTTGTATTTCGACCCATCCGGACCTTTCTTACAAAAAAGCCAGCTTAATCAAAATCTCTGTCTATCTGCTATAAAGTTGCTCGTGATAGACGGAAAGTTTTTTAGATTTGTTTATATCAGTATGTTTATTGAATGATTGGTGACAAACATCTCCTGTAGTTCGTTTAATCCGGCGTAACTATTGTCGTTTGTCAGCCTTTCGTTGGCAGGTGTGTTGTTTGCCCCCGCACTTTGATTCGCCGGGTCTTGTTGCTGGGCCCAGCCGTCTTGTAGCGATTGGTCTTTAAGGGCCTGTTGCTCTGATTGTTCCCCATCAGATAGCATGACTTCCAGCCGCTTTATCTCGATGCCGCAATCTGCAAGGTTTTGGATTATCTGCGGCAGTGCCTGCTCAACCTCATATTTGGTTTGTATCTTGCTGACTTCCAATAAGCCGGTGATTTCGTGTTCCTGCTGCTTGAATTCTATCAATACCTTCCCCAACTCAGGTGGATTGAGCCGGATGCTGATTTGCTGGTCGCCTTGGCGTAAAGAGCTGTGAATAGATTCCAGAATCTGGTCGGTAATGCTCGCAGAGTCAGTGCTGGGCGAAGTCTGAGATGGCAGATTATCGGCCTTTGCGGCCTCGGGAAACGCGGATGATTGCTCTGCAATGGCACTCTGGGCGTTATTAGCAGAGAGCATCTGCTCGAAACCTGAATTGGAGCTATTATTGGAGGTCGAGCTGCCGCGGTCTTTTATTTGGCCGGTGGATACCTGGAGTTGCGGACGATGCAGCATCTGGAAGGCATGGTTCGCTGGGGATTTGTCGCCCTGCTTTACGCCATCGTCGGAGACTACTTGATCTTGCAGAACGGGATTGATTTTGATGTCAACTGCTTTTTCGGCCATTAGTGGCGATTTTTCCGGACCAAGCCCGACAAGTTGAGACTGAAGACCGGAGGATTTGTCCTGAACCGGCGGGGAGTTGGGATTCAATACTGCCTTTTCGGCCATTAGTGGCGATTTTTCCGGACCAAGCCCGACAAGTTGGGACTGAAGATCAGAGGATTTGTCCTGAACCGGTGGGGAGTTGGGATTCAATGTCGATACTTTCTGGCCGTCGCCAACGACTGGCTTGCCTGCGATGGCAGGTTTGTTACTGGCAGTGGTTATTTTGTTGCCGGCTTCAACAAGAGTTTCAGGGATCAATTCTTTGCCGTTTTCCTGGCTGTTAAGGCCTTTTGTCATAAGTAATGTTCTGTTGGATGACTGTATTGTGCTCGTGTTTCCACCTTGATTGGAAGTCATATGTGAAGTGGCTTTGAACCCGATTTGGCCTTGGTCTATGGTTAAAAGGGCTTCGTTTTTGTGTAGTTTGGCAGTTTTTCCGGCTCCGGAAGGAATTATGTCCGGTCTTAAGTTGGTCAGCATTTGGGCAAGTTCATATCCGGCCTTAGGCCCTACTTTTCTGGCAATTCCTTCTTTGCCTTGCTCCGTGTTTAAGGAGTATTGAGCCAACCAAAGCTGGGCTATGCCTGGCTGGACGGCCTGGTTTTGCCCTTTTGCATTTCGGCTATCATTAGCTTTCTGGGGCACTTTAGTCGTAATTTCCTTGCGAAGCGTATGGCTAAACTGTCGCGAAGGTTCATTCTTGAGCCCGTTTTGGGGAGTAACAAAGGTATTGTCGACCGTTATTGTTCCACGGTCATTACTGAAAGGTGCATTATCAAGTGGATTTGGGGAAAATTGCTCGCTTTTGTTGACTGCTGCGGGCTTTGACGGAACTGGACCGGCAGCGCTTGTTTTTGCGAACATATTATCAATTGCCAACAAGTGGCTGTTCATACAGCAATCCCTATAAAAAACCAATGTATTTTGAGCAAGCGGCGTGCCAGTAGTCGCAAAAAAGGCTTTTGTTAGATGATAACTGCCTAATAATAAAGGATTTATGGAAATTGAAAAGATAACGATTGGTCCTAAATGACCGGCTGTTAGCTGTTGTTGCGGAGAAATATTCCTTAGGAAGGGAAAGAATTTCCGGCTCAATTGAGGTGCAGGGAAAAGGCGTTACGGCGGGCGGGTGTGGGCCTGTTAAAAAAACCACGCGCTTGTATAGAAACCGGACGTCTGTGTGAAGCAGTAAATAGGCGGTTATTTGAGTTTTAGGCGGTTTTTAGCAAAGTTAAGCCGGTTAACGGATTGAAAACGGCCGGCTGTAAGTACCTGGCACGATTATTGCTGATATTTCTTGAAAAGTGAAGGTTTGTGCCTGTCTCGGCTTGGTATGGCTGTGGTTTCTTGCGCTAAGACGAGCCGAGCCAAGACGGGCCGAGCCAAGACGGGCAGGGATATCAGGGAACAAGGATGTCTAAAACGAGCAGTATAGTCGATTTAATTGAGGCCGGCATAAGGGCCGAAAGCCTTCGTCAGAGGGCCATCGCCAATAATATTGCCAATCTTGAGACTCCGGGATACCGCAGAATCGATGTCAAGTTCGAAGAGTTACTTGCAAAGGCTCTGAATTCGCCTGGTGTCGTTGATATGAGTGAAGTTGAGCCGCAGATTCATCAGCCCAAACAAACGCCGATAAAATCAAACGGCAATGATGTTAATTTGGAAGGTGAAGTGGGCCAAATGGTCAAAAATACCCTTCGTTACAAGGCGTATATTCGGCTGCTAAACAAGAAGTACAGCCAAATAGAATTGGCGATAGGCGTAAAATGATTAAGGATAAAGGATTATTGATTAGTGAAGCCCGTTAGATAGTGAAGCTTATCTCACGGGGTGAAAAGGCAGGACCAAACAATCATTTATCAATAATCATTGCGAAAATGGGAAGGATAAAGCAGATGGAAGTTAATAATACCTTCGGTCCTGTAGATATAGCGATTTCCGGCTTGCGGGCCCAGAGCAAACAGATAGAAGTGATTTCATCAAACGTTGCCAACGCTCGTACAACCGACGTCGGCAACGGCCAGCCTTACCGCAGGCTTGAGGCGGTGTTTGAAGCAGAGGACGGTGGTATCGGGGGCGTTAGCCTGGGCGAGATACTTATGGATATGAGCGATTTTCAGAGGATTTTCGACCCCGGTAACCCGAAGGCAGACCAATATGGTTATGTTGCGATGCCCAATGTTAATTTGCCCATAGAGATGATGAATTTGACTATTGCAACACGGGCGTATAAGGCCAACGCGGCGATTCTCAAACGCTATCAGCAAATGGTAGAAACTACACTGGAATTACTTAGATAAGCCGGGGAGTAAGCAATGATTAATCCAAACGCCAATATAAGTGGGGCCCCAAAAGCGATAAAGGACCTTTGGGGACAAAACTCGGTTTTGCAAAGGAACACTCCCGGTTCCATCGGGATGACAAAGGCGGACAATGCCAATACAAAGAAGTTGAATTTTGATAATACCGTTAAGGCTATTGAGAAATACATATCCAGGGTTGACGAAATTCAACAGTCTTCAGATATGTCCATAAAGGATTTATTGTCCGGCAAAAATGAGGATATTATCTCGGTGGTCTCAGCGGCGGCTAAAGCTGACATGAGTTTTAAGCTTCTTGTGGGCGTTAGAAACAAATTAATTGAGGCCTACAAGCAAACTATGAACATGCAGTTATGATGGATTCCCGTTGTGCCTGCATACGAGTCGGGTTTTCCTGCGGACTTTTTGTAATGGCTGAACAATAACCAAAGGGTTTTAATGAACTTTTTTCAGAAGATAGCAGCAGTTTGGCAAAAGGTAAGCCTTGTTCAGCGGGCTTTGTTGATTGCCATTGTTCTGACCTTTATTGTGATTGGTGCGCTGCTCACTAACTGGGCACGACGACCGGACCTGAGAATGCTCTATCAGCAACTGTCCCCGGAAGAAGCGTCCAAGATTACGGAAAAAATCAATGACAAGTCTATCGTTTACGAATTGCGAAATGGCGGGACAAGTATCTACGTTCCGAAAGAAAAGGTCTACCAGCTTCGTCTGGATATGGCAAGAGAGGGACTTCCTGTAGGTGAGCAGGGTGGTTACAAAATATTTGATAATGAAAAAATCGGCGTCAGCCCATTCGTTCAAAACGTTAACCTCAAGCGGGCACTGCAGGAAGAACTTGCCAAGAGTATCCAAATGATAGATGGGGTTGTTCACTCGCGAGTCCATATTGTAACCTCTGAGCAGACGCTTTTTACACCTGAGGCCGGTAAGACCACTGCTTCAGTGGTTCTTCGACTAAAGCCGGGTTACAGATTAAGCTCCTTGAACATTGCGGCAATTACACATTTAGTGTCCGGCAGTGTTGAGGGACTGACATTTGAAAATGTAACCGTGATAGACGGTCAGGGACGTCTTCTTTCGAGTCAGTCGGACCAAACTCTGGCCAGCGGGGCGGGGACCGTTCAGGATTACAGGGAGAGGGTGGAGCAGAATTTGGCCAACAAGGTCGAAGATATGCTCACCGCTGTTTTAGGCCCTGGCCGGGCAACCGTGAGGGTCAGTGCCGTTATTGATATGAACAGCGTCAATATAGCAACGGAAACTTACGACCCAATCGCAAAAGTAGCCTCGAAGGAAGAGATTACAACTGGTTCGGAGACAGAGCCCGGGACTGCGTCAGCGTCCGGCTCGCCGGCTGCAACCGGCAGCACAAAGAAGGACGAAACAATTATTACAGAATACGAGGTTGGAAGAACTGTGAAGCAGGAGATTGTTCTGCCTGGCGAAATAAGGTCTCTTTCCGTTGCTGCTTTTGTTGACTTATCGGTGGCCGATGCCAATGAAGGAGGGGCCGGCGGCGGTAGCGCAATGATAATGGAGTTATCTGATGTGGAACAGATTATTAGAAATGCACTTGGTCTTAAGGAGAATGCCTCGCTGAAAGTGGTTAACGTCAAGTTTCATCGCCCTGATGTTGATGCGCTCGTTGACCAGGAACCGTCCAATTGGCCTCGTTATATGGCAATTGCTCGCCATACATCTTTGGGGATTATGGCCGTTTGTGCGCTGCTTGTTCTTCGGATGTTCAGAGGTGCCAGGAGAAAGGTTACATCGGAGGCAGGGCAATTGCCCGGGGCTGCCGGACCTGGTGGCCTTCTTCCATCTGGAGGTGAGAAACCTGAGTCATTAGTGTTGCGTAGACAAATAGCTGATGCCTTGCGGAGTAAACCTGGCCAGGTCAGGCAAGTGTTTGCCAGTTGGATCGAAGAAAGGGAGGCTTAAGTAAGTGGCATTGACGGGTAAACAGAAAGCTGCGATGCTATTGATGAGCCTCGATGCTGCTACTGCCGCTGAACTGCTCAAAGGTGTTAAACCCGACCTTGTTCAGGAAGTGGCAATGGAATTGGCATATCTGGATGCCGCCGGTTATCGCAGAGATAAGCAGAGTACCCAAGTTGCCCGGCAGTTTTGCAATTCGCTTCAGGCCGAAGAAGGATTTCAACATAAGAGCTTCTTGAAGGAAATGCTGAAAAGTACGGTCGGCGATGAGAAAGCAGAGCACATCCAGACACAGATACGGAATTTGCTACAGATACGCGACCCTTTTACACGTATTCGCTTCGTTGATTCGCGAACGCTCGCCTCGGTCCTGAAGAGAGAGCACCCTCGGGCTGCTGCTGCCGTTTTATCAGGACTGCCGGCAAAGAAAAGCTCCGATGTACTCAACCTTTTAGGCGAGGGTATCCGGCTCAGTGTCGTCAGCAGGATGACCACTTGTGAGAATATGACGGCGCAAGCAAAGGCGAGGATGGCAGAGACGGTGTGCGAGCGTCTCGATGCCGTTACGGTCGATAACACAAGTGAAGCTTTACCAACTCGCCTTGAACGGTCTTTAAGGAAGGTCGCCGTGATTTTGCGAAACCTGGGCGGAGAGCTTCGAGATTGTCTGCTTGGTGCAGTGCAGCGAAAAGACGACAAAGCCGGACTTCGGCGAGCTCAAACTTCGGCGAGCTCAGTCGAGTCGTCGAGTCGTGAAAGGAGGAGTACGGGCAGTTCACGAACCGCCCCTACGATACTCTGGGAAGATATACCGCAAGTGGCTGACAGATTGCTGCAAAGGGCCTTGAGTCGAGTTGATGAAAGGAAATTAGCCTTGGCATTGGTCGGGGCCGACTATTCGCTCGTGCAAAAGATAATGTCTAATATCTCCGAGCGAGCGACTGCGATAATTTGTGGGCTAAAACCCACCCTACCGGATGAGGAAGTATCGTGTGTATCAGCCGGCGGGAACAAAGATGTTGAAGAAGCAAGAGAGGAAATTGTCCACGTTTTGCGCGAGATGAATGAGAGGGATTAAGTAAGTAATGCTGACGGGTAGGCAAAAAGCTGCGATGCTGTTGATGAGTCTGGATACCCCGACTGCTGCCGAGCTGCTCAAGGGGCTCGAACCCGAAGAGATTCAGGAGATTGCCATAGAGCTTGCGCGAATTGATGCAGCGGAGCAGCACGATACCAGGGAACAAGCAAGGGTCATCCAGGAGTTCTGTAAATCACTTCAGGATAGTCAGACTCAGGCATTTAACATAAAAACTTTTCTCGGCGAGATGCTTGTAAGCATCCTTGGCAAAGAGCAGGCGAAGCAAATTCAATCTCAGATTAAAAAAGTTATGGTAAACAAAGACCTGTTTATGAATATTCGTTCGGCCAGCACCGACGAATTGGTTCTTGCACTGGAGGGTGAACACCCACAGACCGTTGCTGTCGTACTGTCGGAGCTGTCTCCCCAGAAAAGCCAGGAGGTTCTGTCACTTTTGGGTGAAGAAGTTCGTCTAAAAGCCGTCTGCAAAATGACCAATCCGGATGTGCTGGGAGCTGAAGTGAGGCAGCGGATGGCAACTATGGTTAACGAGCGGCTGAGGGATCTCAAAGGAGAGACCCTTGTCATAAGACCTGGAAGACGGGAACAAAATCTGCGAAAACTTGCTATTATGCTAAGTGGTCTGGAGAGAGACCTGCGAGACCAATTGGTTGGTGAGATAGGCAAACACGATGAGGAAACCGGTAAGACGGTGAGGAATTTGATGGTAACCTGGGAAGATATTCGGTCAGTAGCTGACAGGTCTCTGCAGGAAGCGCTGCGAACCGTGGATTCAGGCAAATTGGCGGTTGCGCTTTATGGGGCGGATGATGAGATCGCGCAAAAGATACGCTCAAATATATCTGAGCGGGCTGCGGCTATGCTTGATGAAGAAGCTTCACTGATGCAGGAGCCGCTGGAAAAAGAAGTTCTTGATGCGAGAGAGGAAGTTGTCGTGCCGCTGCGGGAAGCCAATGAGCAGGGCAAACTTAGAATGGTGGGGCGATAGCACAATGTCGCAGAATCTTACGGTCCATCTTGAGAAGCCAATTGTGTCGGTGAGAATCTTAGACGATTCGGCAAAGAAATCATTAATCACGGATTACGCAGAAAATAATGAAGAATTAAAATCCTTGGAATCAGCGAAATCTGCGATTAAGAACGTGGTTGCCAAGCTCAATCAATTTTACGACCGATTATTTGCCGAGCACAAAGAGGAAATTGCCAGACTTTCCGTGGAAATCGCCAGAAAGATTTTAGTGCAAAAAGTTCAGAATGGAGATTATGAAATAGAAGCTATTGTCAAAGAAGCACTTGAAAATGCTCCCACACGTCAGGATGTGGTCGTGCATTTGAATTCTGAAGACCATCTTCTGTGCCAGAAAGCGCAGCAAGATGAGCCGAATGGCAGCTTTGCCGGTATTAAGTTTGTTTCGGACCAAAATATTGGGCGGGCGGAATGTTTGCTGGAGACTCCAAAAGGAATAATCGAATCGTTGATTGAGGAGCATCTGGAACGAATCGGCAAAGCGCTTAAGACGGCGGAATAATTTATGACTGCGAATCAGCTTAGTAAATGCTCAATTGATTTTGAGAAATTTCACTCGGCACTGCAGGATGTGAATCTGTTAGATTGCCGCGGTTCGGTTGTGCGGGTCACAGGTCTGACGATTGAATCTAATGGTCCGGTAGTGGGCTTAGGTGAGCTTTGCGGTATCCATCTTCGCGATGGCCGGCGAGTGCTCGCTGAGGTCGTAGGTTTCCAGAACGACCACTTTATCCTGCTGCCTTTAGAGCATATAGAGGGCATATCACCGGGCGATACGGTAACTGCAAGAACTACCCCACGCTATATTAGTCTAAACGAAAGCATTCTCGGTAGAGTCGTAAATGGGTTAGGAGAGCCTATCGATGGTAAGGGACCGTTAGCAGGGACGGACAAGAAGCTATTGGATGCAGGCAGTCCGCCACCTTTGAGTCGCGAAAAGATTACACGTCCTTTGGCTTTAGGCATCAGGTCAATGGACGGGGTATTGACCTGCGGCAGGGGGCAGCGAATAGGCATCTTCTCGGGCAGCGGAGTGGGCAAGAGTGTTCTGCTCGGCGATATTGCCAATTCGAGCGATGCTGCCGTCAATGTTGTGGCGTTGATAGGCGAGCGTGGGCGAGAGGTCCGCGAATTTCTCGAGGCCGACCTTGGTGCAGAGGGCCTGGCACGCAGTGTTGTCGTCGTTGCCGCATCGGATTCGCCTCCCATTCAGCGGGTAAAGGCGGCATTCGTAGCTGTTACAATAGCCGAGTACTTCAGGGACAGGGGCATGAGCGTTTTATTTATGATGGACTCACTTACGCGGTTTGCACAGGCACAACGGGAAATAGGCCTTGCAGCGGGTGAGCCGCCGGCCACAAAGGGCTACTGTCCGAGCGTTTTTTCGGTGATGCCGAGACTTATCGAACGTCTGGGCTGTGCCGAGACCGGCAGCATCACAGGTATTCTGACAGTCCTGGTTGAAAACGATGATTTGACTGACCCTGTGGCTGATAGTGCCAAGAGTCTGCTGGATGGCCATATAGTGCTGTCAAGAAAATTGGCTGACAGGGGACATTATCCTGCTGTCGATATTTTACAAAGCATCAGCCGACTCATGCCGGCGGTGACGAGCAAAAAACACCAGCTTGCTGCACAGAAGCTCAAAGAAATATATGCCATTTATATTGACGCTGAAGATTTAATAAACATTGGTGCGTTTTCAGCGGGCAGCAATCGGCGTATCGATGGGGCGATAGCCCTGATTGAAAGGATAAACACCTTTCTCATTCAGCCTGTTCGAGAGAGAACCGATTTCGAAGAAACTGTCAGCCGGTTGACTGCTATTACACAATCGTGGGACCAACTGTTAAATACCGAGAGTTGAGAATTGGAAGTTAAATGAAGCGATTTGTTTGGCGTTTGCAGCGCGTCCTCGACATAAAGACAAAGAAGGAGCAAAAAATGAGAGCAGAACTGCTTGAGCTGACCGAAATGCTCGCTGAGACACGAGGCCGGCTGCTCATGCAGCAGAGAATATTGGAGGATGTAATCGCTGGTTTGGCAGAGGAAAATCCTAAGAAGCGATTAGGAAGGCAGGAATTCTTCTTGAGATATTCTGGGACAAGTGATGAGCAGGTTAAAAAACTCAAAGAAAAAACGAGCGAGCTGGAATCACGACAGAGAGAGAAGATTGCCGAGCTTTTAAAGGTCAGAAAGTTTAAAGAAGGTTTGGAAAGGTTAAGGGCCGAAGCAAAAATGCAATTTATAAAGGAACAGGAGAAACTTGAACAGAAAGAATTAGACGAGACGGCTTCAGTTTCATTCGCTCGAAATATGATACAGCGGGAAAGAGTAAGCAATAACAAGAGTTGAGATTTTGCGGTCCCGATAAGTTCGGGATGACGCGCAGAAAAAAGGAGAAAACCAGTGAGTAAGAAACTAATAATAATGATAGCGGCAGCGGGGCTGGTAAGCTTTGTTGGAGCGTTCCTCCTGGCATGGCTTACTAAAGCAGCGCCGGTAAGGGCGAGCGATGACTCGAGTCAGCCCGAACTTACTGCCTCCGATTCCGTTGACAAGCCGGGGCTGCCGCAGCCGATAGGCACCGTTGGTACCGTGGATGACGTGACAAGGAAAACTATGACGGAAAAACGGCTCAAGAGTCTTGTCTTTGAGGTCCGCCAAAAGATGCAGGAGTATGACAATAAGCTGCAGACCTTTGAGCAACGAGAGCAGAGACTGCGAATCGCTCAGGATACGTTAAAAAAGGACATCGAGGACCTCAATAATCTGCGAATTGAGCTTGCTTCAATCGTTGCAAGTCTCAAGGAGCAGCGCGATAAGCTGCTTCAGACCAGAGTTGGGGTTGCCCGTGACGAAAAGACCAACCTGGTAAAAATAGCCGCCACTTATGACAAGATGGACTCCAGCAGTGCCGGTAAAATATTGACGAATATGTGTACAAAACAAGTACAAGGTACTGATGTTGTATGGGCGGCCGCCAGCCTCGATGACTCCGTGAAGATTCTGCACTATATGACCGAAAGGACAAAAGCCAAGGTATTAGCTGAGTTAGTCACTTCTGAGCCCACACTTGCAGCTCTTTTGTGCCGGAGATTGAAACAAATAACCGAGGTACAGTAGTTCTATGGACATTGCAACGATAATAGGAATACTTCTTGGTTTTGTGGTCATTACGACCGCCATTGTCGCTGGCGGCGGCTGGCAAATATTTATACATATCCCCTCGTTGGCCATCACTATGGGAGGAATGCTTTGTGCGACCCTCATACATTTTTCGCTGCCCCAGTTTTTGGGCATATTTTCGGTTATCAGGAAGACAATTATTGCAAAGATACCGCCTCAGTCGGAGCTGATTCAAAAGATGGTCAACTACGCGGCCATAAGCAGGCGTGATGGTCCACTGGCTCTGGACCAGGAGATTCAAAACATAGACAATTTGTTTTTCGCTAAGGGTCTGCAGATGCTCGTGGATGGACAGAATGCCGAGGACATTCAGGAATTATTGTCTATGGAAATCCAACACCTCCAGGAGCGCCATTCAACCGGTAAGAAGATATTAGAGTTTATGGGTTCGGCTGCTCCTGCTTTTGGGATGATAGGCACACTTATCGGTCTCATCCAGATGCTTAGAAGCCTGGACTCACCTGAATCGATTGGTGGAGGAATGGCGGTAGCTTTGATTACCACTTTCTACGGTGCATTAAGTGCTAATTTGATATTTATCCCATTAGCTGGAAAATTGGGGCTTTATTCCAAAGCGGAGTCCACCGCAATGGAAATGATTGTTGAAGGTATCATCGCTATTTCACGAGGTGATAACCCCACTACTGTTCGAGAAAAAATACAGATATTTGTTTCTCAGGGCAGGCGGGAAGAAGTCAAGGCTACCGTATAATGAGGAAAAGACAGTCCGAGGACGATGATACTCCGGGTGCACCGGAATGGATGGTCACTTTTAGTGATTGTATGACGCTTCTGCTGACGTTTTTTGTACTTCTTTTGAGTTTTTCATCCTTCGATAAGGCAATCTTTCAGCAATTAAAAGTAATTTTCGCCGATGCTCTGCCTGCGGCGACTCCGAAAGCCAAAAAGGATACGGATGCTTTTGTGCCTATAAAGCGAATCCAGGAACTGGATAAGCTGGACGAAGGCAGCGAAAAACCTACTTTAGTCAGGGGAACTAAGGAGAGAACAAAACAAGAAACAGACCCTGTGGATTTCCAACGTCAGAAGGTATTCTTAATCGAATCTAAAAGAATTTTTTGGGCTAAAGGCACAGCAATTTCGGCTGAAGGTCGCAATATTATGTCCATCCTGGCATCATTCTTAAAAGAGATGCCTAACCGCGTAGTAATCAGCGAAAATGGGCCGGACGACGACCGGGGCCGTGGGCAGTTTGGTCTGCCCAGGGCATGGGCGGTGTTAAAGTATCTTACAACAGAGCAAAACCTTGACAGGAAACGGTTCAGCATCTCAGCAGAAAGCACTCTTGCCCCGCACCAGTTAGGCGCGAGCATAAGCTCAATTGCTGCGGGGGAACCGGAACACATGCTCGAGATAGTTTTATTAGAACGGAGTATTTACAATTGAGCCCTCAGAAGAAGTCAGCCGAGTCAGAAGGCCCAAAAGTCCCGGCCTATATCGTTACATTTTCAGATATAACGACGCTGTTGCTGACATTCTTTGTGATGCTGCTGGGTCTGGCGAATGTGATGGACCCGGAATTATTTTACAAAGGCCGGGGTTCATTTATGCAATCTATGAAAGAGCTCGGACTTGGCATGCTTTACAGCAGAAAGCGAGCGCCTGAATTCGGCAGTGTTAAAATCAAATACTTCATAGAAACTCCTGATAAGCAATTCCCCGGCAGGACCATACACGCAAAAGAAGAAGAGATTCGTCGACTTTTTAAAGAAGTACAGCGGTCTATGGAGACTATGCCTTCACAAATAGTGGCAAAAAAAACCAATTTTTCAGTAACCAATGTTCGCTTTCCTCCGGGCGAAGCAACCTTGAATGGGCCGGCAAAGAGGTTTTTGACCGAATTTTGCCTGGATTTACAGCATGACCGGAGTGATGAGGCCATCAAGCTCTACGTGCTTGGCTTGGCTCGCGATGAAGCTGCTGAGAAACAGCAGTGGATACTGTCAGCAGGGCGGGCCCAGGTAGTGGCTGACTTCCTGCGGGATACTTTGCCTTCAGCCTCCAATTGGCCTGTTTATTCGTGGGGGGCGGGACCCGGCGGCGACTGGGTAGGGCAAGATAGCCCGATTTCCAAACAGACACAGATATTAATCGCCGTTCTGAGGGCAGGCGATTAATTTCTCTGGCAACATCCCGCACCTATTAGGCTCTATATGTGTGGGATGCGAAGCTGTGTGCTTGTCAAGTTTTTCGACAATTTGTTCGATTATCCACCCGCCTTCGCGTTCAAATTGCTGCTAACACCATAGTAATACCCATTTTGGCGTTTCGGCACGGTATTTGCATACCAGACAAGTATAATCCCGCACCAATTAGGTGCAAGCCTAAGCTCAATTGGTGTGGGAGTGAAACTAAAAGATATATTTGGTGTGCTTTAGCGTGACGGGAAAAAGACAAAAAAACGTTGCGTTTCTGGTAACGGCTGCGATAGTCGGCGGTTTGCTCGTGGTCTGCCTGGGGCAATTCACCGCTGATGGGCCGGAATCAGGACCCGGCAAAGCTGCGTTTGGGTCGGTACCCGCCGGTGGCGGGTCGAAATTTGTAGCCGGCTCTCTGTTCGCAAGCGACCCAAATGTGCCTGCGAGAGCGGATGAGGGTTTTGGTGGCCGGGAGCTGTTCTTCAAAACGATGTTTATGGTTGTGCTCGTTGCTGTTCTGGGAGCAGCAGCGATTTACGTTTCAAAAAAGCTTCTGCCAAGGATTACTAACCTGCCGGGCAAAGAAATTCGCGTCGTCGAAACAGTCCACCTTGGACCACGCAAAACGGTACATCTGCTCAGAATAGGTCACCAATGGATTCTTATAGGCAGTACAAATGAAAATATCACAAAATTGGCTGACGTAACGGATGCGCTGGCGGCTCTATCTCCGCAGGAGCAGGAGAGGGATACTGTGAGGGTATAAATGGCTGATAAGCTTATTAGAATATCGTTTCTGTTGTTTGTTGTTTTGTTACCGGGCCGTTTCTCATTTGGCAGGGGTGTTAATACGGCCCGTCAATTACCGCTGCCGACAATGCCTGGCAGTATATCGGAAGAAAGTGCGCCCGTTGCCGGAGTCCCGAGCATCGGCGATTTGATGACTGTTATAGACAAGGCAACCACCAGCGAAGATAAAGACAAAGATTGGTCGACACCTGTCAAACTTGTAATCATCTTTACCGTTCTGGCGATTTTACCAAGTCTTCTGATGATGATGACATCGTTTACGAGAATAGTTATCGTTTTGGCCTTTGTTCGTCGCGCTTTGACCACACAAACCATACCACCCACCATTGCTGTCATAGGGCTGGCCTTATTTCTGACCATGTATACAATGGCACCAACATTTGCCAGGGTCAACACGGAATCAATTCAGCCTTATATTGCAGACCAGATTGATTTTCAAACGGCCGGAGCCAGGGCAGGCAATTGTATGAAGGAATTTATGCTTCGCCAGAGCAGAGAATCTGATTTGGCTCTTTTTGTGCAGATGGCCAAGATGAAGCCTCCTGCTAATGCGATGGATATCGGAATGCATATAGTAATCCCGGCATTTATTATCAGTGAATTTCGTACCGCATTTGAGATAGGCTGCCTTTTGTTTATTCCTTTTTTGCTGATAGATGTGGTAATAGCAAGTGTCTTGCTCAGTGCGGGTATGATGATGCTGCCGCCTATGATGATTTCCCTGCCTTTCAAGCTGATGCTGTTCATTCTTGTTGACGGATGGGGTTTGCTGGCGAAGAGTCTTAGCTTGGGTTTCAGATAAAGGGCTGGTAATTCATAACGTTTAACCAATCACCATTTAACCAATTGTGGCAGAGGCTTAGTTGATGGATAGTAATTTTATTCTTTTTTTGGGTCGTCGTACTCTCGAGACGGCCTTGTTTTTAGCTGCACCAATATTGTTGACCTGTATAGTGGTCGGCGTAGTCGTAACATTACTACAGGCAGTTACTTCCATACGCGATATGACTTTAACAGTAGTGCCCAAGCTCCTGGCTGTTGGTATCGTTACGCTGTTTTGCGGCGGCTGGATGCTTCAGGTGGTACTTAGATTTACAAACGAAATTTTTGGCCATATCCAGAATATCGGGCACTGACTTATGACGCTGATCTTCGAAAAAATGCTTGGCTTTGTAATGGTCTTGACAAGGATTTCAGCGTTTTTCCTCGTGCTTCCTGTCTTCGGTTGGAGGGCTATTCCCGTCAGGATAAAAGTCGGGCTCACCGTCATGGTGGCGATTTTCTTCTCCGCAATAACCCCTTTGGCCATCGAGCTCAAGCGCGTTTCTACATTGGAGGCGATTTTGCTGATAGCCAATGAAGCATCCTACGGTTTAGCTTTAGGATTAGTTGCTGCTGTTGTTTTTTCTGCCGTCAAGCTCAGCGGGCGGATTATCGAACGGCAGATGGGTTTGGCCATGGCCGAGATTTTAGACCCATTGACCGGTGAGAGTGTCCAGCCGCTGAGCAGCTTGTTGGAAATGATATTTATAATCCTGTTTCTAAGTGCCAATGGTCACCATTTGCTTTTGCTGATTATCTCCAGAAGTTACGAGGCATTTCCTGCTGGCAGCACCCCGACAGTAGCGGTCTTGACCGCAGGGGTAGTAAAAGCCGGCTCGGCAATGTTCATTGCCGGCCTAAAATTGGCCGCACCAATTTTGGCGGCGTTCCTGGTGTTGATGGTCGTATTAGCCGTGTTGGCCCGCATAGTGCCGGAGATGAATATCCTCTTCATAAGTCTCCCATTGCGTGTAGGCCTCGGCCTCTTAACCGTGACGATATTCTTGCCTTTTCTTAACGGATTCGTGGCTGAATTCGCCGATTGGGTGGGCAAACTGCTGCCCTTGTGAGTGTGATTGGTGATTGGTAACTGGTGATTATTTAACCAATAACCGTTTACCGATAACCAAAGATAGAGGATAGAGGATGCCAGAGAAGCCGGCTGCCGAAAGGACAGAACAGCCAACACAAAAGAAGTTAGAGAAAGCCAGGAAAAAAGGGCAGGTGCCGCAGAGCCAGGAATTAACGTCGATTGTGACGCTTCTGGCACTGATAGCGGTGATAGCTCTATTGAGTCCGAGTCTGCTGCGGTGGTTCATTGTGCAGGTCAAGCATGGCATGTCATGTGAAATTGATGTTTTCGCTGACAGCAAATCATTTTTGAATTTTTTCAACGCAAAA
>Ga0307379_10004090_pt1 | contig 20951 bp, 21 predicted proteins | sample UN2MG_FD_202237 | JGI IMG/M metagenome (GOLD analysis project Ga0307379, IMG submission 202237) | Soil microbial communities from Risofladan, Vaasa, Finland - UN-2 | ecosystem: Environmental > Terrestrial > Soil > Coastal area > Acid sulfate soil | place: Finland: Risofladan, Vaasa | collected... | reverse complement strand
TTATGTTCGGGAGAAACGACCGCGAATCATCGGGCTCTGGGAACGCGTGGCGAATGTCGGTGATGACTTGCGCCGCAGCGTCGATGGCATCTCCAGACCGGTTGTCTGCGAGCGGTGGGACAACCTTCTCGCTTAGCTGCTCTTCCAGTTGCGCGCGCCGTGCGTTCTCGCGAAGGCTAGCGGCGTAGAACTCGGCTTGCTCACTCGGTGCATGCAGCACGATTTGGAACGTGCCCGCTACGGTGGCTGGACGAGGTAGACGCCCGTAGTCCTGCATGAATTGGATGATCCACGAGTACACGTGCTGCCACGCTTCGGATAGATCGCGCTGAGGTTCGATCAGTCGCAGCTTTCCCTGTTCATTCGAGAACAGGATCGCCGCGAAGAAGTTGGCTTCATCCACCCCAGTCACCTCGCATTGCGTGCGGCTTCGTCGTGCGCTTAATCAACGATACCAACGGTTGAATCATTGCCAGTCGAGCGGGCATCTCGGCCCACGACCAATTCGATGTGTAGATCACCGGACGCTTGCGCTCGTAACAGATGCGCACAGTGTCCTCGACGGCGGTGCCTGCGGGACCGTCCATCTTGAAGCGCTGCTGCCCAAGATCATCCAACACGAGTAGATCGCACGTCTCCAGGCGTGTGTTGATCGCGGCGAACTCATCATTCTCACGAAAGCGGACGGACGGGACCTCGCGTACGGACAACCACAACACGCGCTCACAGCGGCGCACCATCTCCATCCCTATGAGGGCAGCTACAGCGCTCTTACCCGTATTGAACGGTCCGTAGACGTAGAACCCGGTCCCATCATCGGCCCACGTCGTGTCGAGGAGTGCCTTCGCGAGCCAATCCGAACTGATCTTAACCAGGTCGAGTTTGGCACTCCAAAACAGAGATGGGATGCGGCTCCGTTGCAACGCAGCCATCCACTGTAGTGGCTCTTCGTCTGGGTCTAGTCGTCTGTCCCTGATCCGCGTCACTCAGCACCGCCGTCATCTACGAAAACGCGCGACGCTCCAGCGCCGCCGATGTTGTTCGAAGTAGCCATCGGATCCACCACCGTGACGCCCAAGATTTCTAGTGAGATCAAGTTGGATTCTCCAGTCACCTGAAACGCGGCGACGTCGGCTAGAAGCCGGAACACACCGTCACAGCGTCGACCAATAAAACGCCACGAGCCCTTACGCCGCTGGACCCATCCCCAGTTCTCAAGACGACGCACGTCCATGGTCGCCTGACTGACCGTGATACCCAGCGCATCGGCGATGTCGCGCAGCGTATAGGAAACCTCAAGATCCTGTTTACCAGCGACTACCGGCGGGAGCACAGCGCACGCCTGCTGGAACAGTTCGGTGTACAGGACTCGACAGACGGCAGCGCGGTTGATGTATTCGGCCTTGTTCACGACGACACACCCCCCACGGTGATGCGTCCGTTGAGAGTTTTCTCGACGTAGTGCGGCATGAATTGCCACCCAGTGACTTTTGTCAGTGACGGCATGCGATCAAGCAAAATACCGTAGAAGCTCTTGCTCGCCGCGTACTCCCGATACATGGGCGCAGCGCCGATGACTCGCACCAGATACGACGGGTGGTGCGCGTAACCGACCATCACCCAATCATCTGGAGAGTCCAGCGGGGTGAACATCTTCCACCCCCAAAGCTCTGGCGGCTCATCGAAGAAGTATCTCGTGGCGTCGCGGCCCAGACACACAACAACGCGGGGCCGAATTGCGCGGAGCAACATCGTGGTCCGCTCCGAGCACGCGACCAACTCAGTGTCAGTAGGTGCGCGGTCGGTTTGGAAGTGGCCCGCCGCACGACACCCAAGTAGTTGCATCCAACACACATCGCTAACTGGGTGGATCCCGACTTGCACGAGAATTTCGTTCTGCAGGTTCCCGTCAGTGCCGCTGAATGGTTGTCCTACGGTGTTAGCCGACTGACACGGCCCATCACCCAAGAGCACTATGGGTGAGTAGACGTTGCCGCGCACGTAGGTGATCTTGTTGCGCGTCTCAGACAGATGACAGCGCCCACAGTTGTGGTATCGATTCTGCACCGCGTGAAGCGCGAGCATGGGATCAGCAGGTACCTGCGGATACGTGAGCGTGTGCTGACGCGGTGGTCCGAGTGGCGGTCCGAGGCCACCCCCAACCATCACTGCGTCGAGGGCGAGTCCCGCATCCAAAGGAGTAGCACCCACGCACGAACTGTGCAGTGGATTTGGACCTCCGTTTGGGTTGCTGTGTGAGTAGACGTTGATGTCGACCGCCATTGGTCACCCCTCAAGTCAGAGAGAGTAACCAACGCCGGTCGTCCCGTCAAGTCATCAGCGACTTAGAGACCTAGACTTCCCAGCAAGACTTTCGTGAGCACCTTGAGACCGACGGTGCCGATCTTCTTGAGAAGCTCTTTGGTCTCATCCCACGCCTTGTCGCGCTCTTCGCGATCCTGCTGCGCAAGGTCGCCACCGACTTGCATCCACTTACGACGCTCCTCGTAGGTGGCCTGCTTTGCGATGTATGCGTTCTTAGCCTCCTCCTCTTTGTCGGAACCGAAGTAGCCGACGACTTGCGCGAGGCCGAAGGCGCCGAGACGTAGTAGGGGTGCCTTGTTCACCTCTAACTCGTCGAGAGCATCACTCGCGGCGGTCTTCAGTTCATCAGGTAGTTCGTTTTCGGAGAGCTTGCGACCTTCGCTTAGGATGTCGTCGAACCAGCCGTCGCCCTTGGCGGCGAATTCCGATTCTGCCTTATCACCAAGCGCGGTCAGAAGCTCAGACGGATCGAGTAAGCTCATTCACCACCACCCTCAGCGGGCTTCGGCGTGCGCGCGGCGGAACGTGCTGCGGTGTCTTCGGGGAGTGCTGTTCCGTCGAGGCTGAACTTCACCTGGTTGAAGACATCGTAGTTGTCTTGTGCGATTTCACGCGCTTTCTGCGGCAGACCGCTGTCGACCATGTGGCCTTTGTTCGTTGAGATGCCACGGTCGATGGCCTTCATGGCGGCAGGGTTGCAACAGCAACCGGCCATGAACAGGGCGAGCGATCCAACGAAGATTAAGCGTTTCATGGAGTTTCCTTTGTGGGTGACGAGAACAACGAGCCTACACTCGATAGTCCCGTGCTGCCAGCCAGGCCAGCAAGCATAGCCGTCAATGAGCTTGGGTCGCGCAAGAACTTGGAGACATCAGTAGGTGCGGGCTTTCTGTGTAGGGACTTTTCGACAAGATCATTCAAGTCCACACCAGACTCCACCAAGAGGTCGCGCAGTTCCCCAAGCACGTACTGAACTGCTGAGTCGTCTGTGATTCCTGAGTCAATCACCAACCCGCCAACTCGCTCTCGCGATGTGGCTAGCTTATCGAAGATGGAAATCAGCTTCGCTGCCTTTGGATGATCGCGGGGAATCGAAAACTTAAATTCCTTCGGTAACACGAAAAACCCCCTACTGGCCCAGCACCAAAATCCGACCTGTAATTGTCGTCACCACATCCGCCCCCGCACGCGTCATGGTGATTAGTGCGTTGGTGAACGAAGTCATCGAGTAGGTGTACTGGTTGAACGGGGAGTTTGAGAAAGCGGCGACAACACCATCGACAAAAGCAGCCTGCTCTGTGCCGCCGATTCCGTCAATCGTCAAACAACCTTGGGCGGTCACCCCACCAGCACCAATACAAACACCAACCATGGCCCCGTTGCCGCTGTCCCTGGTCAAAACCACAGCCATGTTGGCATTGGTGGCAAACGCTGGGTTGAAGGATGGATTCCCTAGCGTGGCAACATAAGCCAGCGAAGCAACAGCGTTCGTGTTGCCACCACCACCTGCCGCCGCCGCGATGGTAAATTGAAGCTCACCGCCTGCCTCAAGCAAACTGACGGTGACGTTCGCCCCCTGAATCAAGCGCACCACCGGCTGTAGGCCAGACACAGCGCCAGCGTTCGCCCGACCCGTCACAGCCCCGAGTCTGCTGTCGTTACCCTGCACAGCTTCAAGCGACGCTGTGCCGCCGCTAGGCGCGAACTCGACCTTGCCTTTGACAGTCTCGGAACCGTCGGGAATGGTGCCCACCAACTGGTCAGAGAGACGCGCGACGTTGCTGTCGAACAGCGGGCGAGCGGGGTCGTTCGCGCTGTAGACCTTCGGCACGCCGACAAGTTGAAGGTCGGTCGGTGCAGGACCCCCGGTGTCCGCACTCGGGTCCATGGATGTCTCAGCGCCCGTTCCGTCGATGTAGAAGTAGGCCAGCGTCCAGACGCCCGCCGCTTCGGTGAGGCGCCCATACATCTTGGCGCCGGTCGTGTGCGTGATCTCGTCGCTGTTCTGGTCGAGTAGATGAACATAGTTCTCGGGCGGCGCGGTGACCACGCCCTTGACGGCAGTACCACCTCCAGCGGTCTCACTCGCGAACAGTGCGGTGACAACGTCGCTAGCTCCTCCGGGGGCGGCACCGAAGAGACCCTTGTCGACCAAGTACCCGTTGAGCGACCGCGTGACCTCCGCGAACCCCGTGATGCGCGTGATGTCCGACTCGGTGATGACTGGTGGCGCAGGCGACACCTCATCAATCAACACATAGGCGGCTGGCACGCACTGGTCCGGCATGTTGGGGCCAAGGTTGAAGCCAGGTGCCCCATCGAACACGGGGGCGCCGCTGGCTACCTCATTTCCCGCGAGAACGGTCACCACGCCGGAAGCGTTGAGGTAGACCAAGTCCCATCGCTTGAACCCGGCACCAGACACGCCGGAGAATCCGGCGCTGGTCTGGTCACCACCCGTGAACGCGTCGATGAGACGGTCCGCACCCGCGAACGCGAATCCCGCCTTGAGCACGACCTGATTACCTGCTGGACTCTCGGGCTCGACCTTGAACCAACCGGCTGGGCCGACGTTGAGTTGTCTCTCTGGGATCTTGTCAATCGTCATGTCGCACTCCTACCCAATCGTCCGCTGGACGATGTAGACGATGTCGCCGATGCTCAAGGTGAACCCGACGAAGTTGACTCCCTTGTTTCCTGGCAGACCGCCGACCGGTGCTGATAGTCCGCCAGCGGGAATCTCGATGTATTGCCTGCTACGCACGAGACGCTGTCCATTGAGGAACACATCAAGCAACGCAGCACCGACCGTGAAGTCGAACGTGGCTGCTACCGAAGCCTCACCACCCGCGACGGACTCGTAGATGGTCTCGTTCGCGACGGCGGACGGACCGACAAGCGCGACGCCAGCGCAATCACCGCCGCTCGCCGCGTTGACCAGGAATGTGATGAGCCACGTGAACCGCATCTCGAAAGAGTTATTCTTAGCGATGGAGTTGAACGTCTTGCGCGCGAACTGATCGCCAGCACCTAGAATACCGGTGTTGAGCGAGGCTTCAGTGAAGATGAATCCGTTGGCTTCGGCGATGCCCCACGTGACCTCAGCCGTGAGGACGTTACCAGCGACGGTGACGGTCGCCGTCTTGCGCTCTCCGGTGGTCTGCTGGAGCGTGATGTCACCGAGCGCTGGTGCGTTGGCCGGGAACGCAGGGTCACCAAGCTCGATGTAGCTGATCGCACTGTTTGCGATGCCTGCCGCCATGTTCGCCATGAGACGTTCGGCTTGCGTCACGACGAGGTTGCTGTCGTCCTCGTGCGTGACCCAGTCTCCACCGGGAGCGCGCGTCTCCACGATGAGACGGCCCTTTGCTGGGCTCGGCATGACGTCGCCAGCTAGCGACATGGACTGCATCGTTGGGTTGCGCGGAACCACGACACCATCGGGACGCCGCGTGAGGTTGCTGGGTAGGTTGGCTCCGGCCATCCGATAACCTAGAAGCTGCGCTTGGCGGTCTGCCACGTATCTGCGCGCCTTGTCGAAAGTCATGCTTGCTCCTAACCGATCAAGACGACGAAGCCGGACGTGGCGACAGGATGTGTGACCACGATCCTATTGTCAGTCGGCTGCTCAAGGGTGAATTCTCCTGGGTTGAGCACACGCGTCAACTCAGCCCACAACTCTACCTCACCGGCAGAAGGTGTAGTAACGGTAGCGATGATGTCTAGCAGATCACCCGCATTGAAGCCGTTCGCAGCCGTCACCGGAGCGCCAGCAATCAATCCACCAATGGGAAGGGCGCCACCAGACACAGCCGAGACCGTGCCGCCAGTGATCGGGGTCGACCCGCCTCCGTTCGGTGTCTTATCGATGGTCATGTCAAACACGACGTTGACCGGGCCAGCTACAGCGCGCGACACCATGGCGTAGGTCGCTGTAATGATGCCGTTGAAGGTCAGCGGCATGCCAACGCGAACCGGACCAGACGGTACGGTCGCCAGGTCGAAGTCGCCGAACATCTTGGAGTCTACGTCGGGATTCGTGAGGCTGGTCGCTTCAAGCTGAAACCACGACGAGTCGAAGACCAGTGCGATGACCCGCGACCCCAAGTTGTGATCGATGGACCACGTCGTAGCGGCTGTGCCGACCTCGACGATTCTCTTGATCGGCGCAGCGATGCCGCCCTGAAGATTCTGTAGGACTGGGCGGAAGATCCCCCCAATCAAGTACTCCAACTTGATGTTGTTCAGGTCCGACGCGTTGACGCGCGGCTGACCCTCACGAGTGTCCTGTGGGTTGGCTGCGTTCGTGGTGTAGAACGTGCGCGCCAGTGCCGTAAGGTTGTCACGAATCTGCTTCGCGTCCACGATGGTGAACTCGTTGGGCGCGTCGTGCGTGAAAATCTCTGCGGGCTCTAGTTCAGCCATCATGCCTACCAGTAGGTCTCAGGCCCGCCCGCTTGGATCTTCAACAGATCCAAACCGGGACAGACGAAGCCAGTGCGATCCTCCAACAGCACGCGGCGCAAGACCTCGTTACCGCCTACTATGTTGGAGATGAACAGCGTGTCGGGCTGTACGTCCGGTGCCGCGTCGATCATGTAAGTGCGATTCGAACCAGCGGAGCCGCCGAACGGCGCGCGCACGTCCTTCAGAATTGAGATGCACCCTACTGAGTCGGTGGCGGTCGGCTCAACGGTGTCGTCCAGTTCAAACACGAGCGTGAACGCGCGTAGAAGAACGTGGATGGGCCGAATCTCATCTAGGCGATCAAGCAGACCTTGCACCACCTCTTGATCCACCACCGGGATTGGAACGCCACCACCGGGGTTCATCAATATCTCGATGTCCATACGTGCTGCGTGGAACGGCCACTCAGTATCGATGGACTCGTAGTCTGCAGTTACGGGACCGGCAGAAGGCGTGCCGAAGTTGACCTCGACTCGACCGGTGTCGTAATTGATCGTGCCTGACTCGATGCCGGGTCCGATGATAGGTGCAATCGGACCAGTGAACGCCAAGCCCTCAGCTTCGCCGCCGGTTTCGGGGTCGTCTTTCAGGACTACAACACCGTCAGTGATGCGAACTGTGCCCGGCTTGATCGGGAGGTTCGTGAGGTTCGTGATGTAGGCGACGTTCCCAGCGGGACCAACAGCTTCAGCCACGCGCAGAGTCGTGGCGTAGCGAAACCGGCTGTAGTCGTTGTTAGCCTCGTAGATGTCCTTCTTCCACAGCGGAAAGACCTTGATGACCTCGAAACCGACCATGCGGTAGAAGACGTCGAACGCGATACGCTGTCCGAGCGCCTTGTAAGCGTGGAAAAGACCCTGCACAACGATGCGCTTAGCGTCGACATCCAAAGCATCGTCCAGCGCGTAGCCGAACGAGGCTGCGAGATCGTCCAACAACTCTTCCGGCGTCGTGAACGGGTCTACGATGCTGTCGAGGCTTTCGAGGATCCCAAGCTCTTCACCTTCCAACGTCTCCAACACCCAGAACAGTGTTTGAATGATTGGCGAGAGGCCAACCTGATTCCAAAGGTTCGGGCTGTCCGCCTTGTTCCACTGTGCGTCGGAATCGTTCCAATGCAGGACAGGACCCTGCGCACCACTGCGCTGATCCTGCACCTGAATTTGCGGGAGCAAACGCCGATACAGGTCGACGCGGAGATCGTTCTGCGCGCCCGCGATGCGTGGGTCTGGTGACTTGCGCCGTTCGCGATGGTTAGGCACGTGCGTTCGACTCCGGTGGTAGCTCGGTGAGCTTGATCCTACCAACCACGGCGACTTGATCCGCATCTATAGGAATGTCACGCACTGGGGGCACGCTGGTCTGTGCGTCGTAGGTAAGTGCCAGCGAACGGCCAGCTACGATGGGTGAACCAGCGAGAGACGCGTAGTAACGACCACGCAAATGGTCGAGGCGGTCAACTGGGAACGGGTTGACCACATCACCCCACAGACGCCCGTTGTTGTCGGCGAACAAGCTCTTGTCCAAACCTGGACCGGTAGGGGTCTTCACGTAGAAGACCCACGCCGAGACCATGTAGACACCGACGTTGGTGACTTGTACCGGGAACTCCAGCGGAGTGCCCACTGGGAGTGGTTGCGAGAACGTGACCGTCCCGTTGGATGTCGAGTTGAGTCCAGACGGCAGGTAGATCAACGCGTTGGTGTTCTCGCGGTCGAGCGAGGGTCCGTCGAGCGCACCCTGCCAGTTGTCGTAGACATCGTCCAACGCGAAACCGACGCTGCTGAGATCCGACAGCACAAACCGCGTTCTACCCTCACCGTCATCCCCACCGCTAGACAGGTCGACGGCAGCTTGCCCACCCGCGAGCGGTCCGCCCGTCAGCACGAACACGTCGAAGTCGAACTGAGTCAAAACCCCATCGGGGGTCTGACGCAGGTAACCGAAGCGTGACGCGCCGCCTGCGATGCCTGGCGAGGGGTCAGCGTTCCACCGGAAGTTGACCTCACCAGTCTCATAGAGAACGGTACCACCCGCGAGTACGTCGCCAACGATGTTGCCGTCGCCGTCGTCGAACGCAATGATCTCACCACCGACCTGTGCGCCGTCTTTGGCGAAGCCTCCCCAGAAGAAGACCCGACCAGGCGTCAGTGGTAGGAACTCAGTAGCGAGCGTCACGTCAACCGTGCGCGTGGTCCACGCGGCCTTGACCGGTAGTGTCGACGCACCCAAGTAGGTGAAGTTGTAGACGCCAGACGCGTAATCGATGGTCCCGACAGGAGTGGCGCCTTGCAACAGCACGCCAGCACCGTTATCGAACACAGTCTGCGCCGCGTCATCGATGAAAGTCAGGCTGCTCGTGTTGACATCGTCGGACAACGCACCTCGATACTGGTCAGACGCACCGACCTGAGCGCCGTCTACGATGCGCTGCTGATCGCCGGACCAGATGCCGCGCGGAGGGCGCTTGATGATCGGGTAGAAGACCGTGGCACCGTCAATCGACGTCACCGCGCCGTTGCTGCTTCCGATGTTCTCCGTGTTCGCGAAGAACACCTCGATCTTGGCCTCTGCTCGAATCGACGCATTGAGGACCGGAGGATTCGCGAAGGTCGTGGTGAACTTGCCGGTGCTGTAATCCATGGTGTTGGTTCCACCAACATCGACACTGCCCAGAAATGACCCATCACCGTCATCTACGACTTGCAGCGTTCCGTCGGTGACTGCCGTTGACTCCAGCACTACGGATGTGCCGTCCTCCAACACGAAGTCACCGGAGAACGTAGCGGTGACGCCGTCGCCTGTTCCGATGACTATCTGCACCAAGCGAGAGCCGATGATTGATTCAATCAAAACGCGCTCAACACCAGCGGTCGACTCGATGACCCGGAACAACTCACCGATGGGGACGTCAGTACCGGGTCGCACAAGCGCGCTGTTGAAGAACTTGCTGACGGATGCGGTTACCGCCGCGAAGACCGCCTGACGCGACTGCCCGCGCACAAGTTCGATGGAGAGGTCGAGGTCCATCTGTACGATCTCGCCATCCTTCATCTCCACAGTCGTCGTGAACGTGCGGCGTGCATCGAGGAAGCGCTTGACACCAATCTTGAGCGCGGAGCCGGGCGTAGCAACGCGACCAAGAGAGTCGCGACCCCACAGCGCGCACACCACCGTGTTGCGCTCGGGTCGCTTCTGTTTGAGGAAGCACGACGCGTAAGACGGTGCACCAAACACCTGATCGACGTAGCTGCTGGCGAGCGCGTTCCAATCCTCCTCACGAACTGCGCGATTATTGCTCTTGGCGAAGCGTGGGGCAAGCACGCGTGCGCTCTCCACCGACTCTGGGTTTTGTCCTCCATCTCCGCGCTCAAGGTTGCGCAGACGGACAGGCGTGCTCGCACCACTCGGGAGTACGCCCTGCACCGACACGCTGATGGTGCCTGGGGGCACGTTCCCACGCTGACCACCACCCACCCGGTAGCTGACAACGATGTCCGAGTTATTAGACGGGATCACACCGAAGACGCCGTCACCGAACAGAATGAGTCCGGCGTCGTCTTCGTCGAACGCGAGTTGATAACGCTTCTGCGAGCCTGCGATCAAGTAGAGAACCTGAATACTGCTACCAGCACCTGGTGCGGTGCCGTCTGCAGCGAGACCGAACCGCACTCGCGTGTTCCCTGAGATGTCAATGATGGTAGTGAACTCGCGCGGCGCACCTGTGAACTCCGCGACTTGCTGCCACACCTGTAGCGCTGATTGCGGCTGACCGAGTGGGAAGATCAACACAGTGATGCCGTCTTCGTCCTCCAAGCTGGTGATCGGGTTCATCAACGAGAGAACGTATTCCTGCGAGTCGACCCCGGTGCCGGTGAAGGCGTCGCGCCCCTGCTGTGTGCCCTCTACGAACGCGAGCGCGGCTACCTCTTCCCACTCTTCACCCAGCACGACGACGGCAACGCTTCCGTCGATGACGCCGGGTTGTGATAGTGGGAAAGACTGCCACTGCGACCCGTCCGATGTGAAGCGGTCAACGCGCGTCACGCCTTCCGTCAGCACGATCACATCGTCAGTCGTGCCGTCAGGCCACGTGGTAACGCTCGGGGGGATGGTGTGGTCCTCGATCAATTCGAAGGTCAGACCAGCGGCTTGCACCGTGGTACCGGCCTTCAACAAAATCGAAGCTGGTTGGGGTGGATCAGGCTGTGCGAGCACCGACACACCAGCGGCGGTGGCGGGGCGCATACGGTAGCCCTGCGCGCGCGTGAGGATGCGCATGGACTCCAACGTGTCTGCAAGGATTAGCAGACTGTTGCGACGACGGCGGTCGTAGTAGTGCGCGTTCTGCTCGTGAAACCAAGCGAGCACGTCGATGATCGCAGGAGCAACGCCCGTCGAGATCGCATCGTTGTAAGCAAAGTTGCCGATGCGTCCTTTCAGAAAAGTGAGACCGCGTGTACGGATCGCATCGAAGGTGCGCGCGGTGAAGTCTACGTTGACAATGACCATAGCTGCTAACTCGCCGTCGACAAGGTGTTGAACTCGACCGGTGCGGTGAAGACGCGATTCTGCGGGTCGCCGAGTATGGTGAACGCTAGCGTGACGATTACGGTGTGGGGCTCATTGTCGGGCGCCTCAGTGCGTACAGTCAACACGCGAATGCGAGGATCCTGCTTCTCCACGTCCCGCTGCACGAAGTAGCGAATTGACGCGCGCGTGATGGCGTCGTTCGGATCGAATACAAGCCTTGGCACCTCACTACCCATAAAGGGTGCGTGCGGAATGGTGCCGATCTCCGTAGTCACGATGTTGGACAGCGACGTGAACACGACCTCAAGGTCTGACTTAGGTCCAAACGTGCCCTGCCACGATGGTCCGAACTGGTAGGCAGGCCCAGAGAATCTGTTAGCCATCAGTTCCCCTTAACGCTAGTGGTGGCTAGCACTGCGGTGGCAGGAACGACTGGCGGCGTACCTGCGACGCCATGCACGTGTGTGTTGAAGAAGGCGATGAACGTATCCATCATGAGCGAAAACCGGGCGCCGTCTGGTCCAAGCAAACACGGAACCCCTTTGAAGGTGACTTGCCCGGTGCCAATCACGTCGACAGCGGGGCTGGTCACTGTGACCAAGGCTCCAGCGTTCACGTTCACATTGGTGTCTGCGTTCACGTTCACATTGGTGGCGGCATTCACATTGACCACACCGCTGGCGTCCAGAATTTCGATGCTCTGCGTAGTTGTCTCCAAACGCACTAGCTGCTGCGCATCATCCAGCGTGAGCTTGCGACCACCAAGGGTGAGCGCCTCGACCACAGCACCCGCCGGGTCGTCTCTGAGATTCACAGCACTACCACCGGCAGTAACGATGCGAATCTTCTCCTCACCGTCGACCCAGCGCATCTCGATCAGATGACCGTTGGCGGTGCGTATGATTCGCGTCTTGGGAGTCGGTGTGTATGCACTCGTGAACTCCGCAGGGGCATCGCCTGTTCCCAAGAATTGCCCATGCCAAATCGGATTATTCGAGAGGCCGCCGTAGAAGCTGACCCAGACACCATCACCGACCTCTGGCACGTGTAGATCGTGCGTCGGGAATGCTGGCCTAGCCCACGGCAGTTTGTCGTCCTCAATGAACTCCGATTCAAGAGTGTCGCCGAAGACTTGTGGGACACGCACGCGCACGCGACCGTTCTTATCAGGATCGGCTGTGTCGACCACGTAACCCGGCCACATCCCAAACCACTCCGAGCGTTGGACCGGAATTTCCTCCGTTGCTTCAAATCCTGGGAGCGTGCTCATGAAAGCACCTTTGCAGTTCTGATGCTGCTACCTTCGCTGCCTGCTGTCTGGTTTTCATCGCGCGTACCGGTGTTCGTCGCCAGCGCGCCGGTAGGTTGCGCGTCGCCAACCTGTGACTCACGACGGAAACCGGTGATCGACGTAGTCAGTAGGCTACCCACTACGATGTGCTGAACCTCTAACAAAACGTATCGACCCATGAACGGCGTCTGCTGTAGGTCACCGAAAGAGTTTTCTATAGAGATGACCTTGTTAGGTCGCAACGAGGGGTCAGGTCTTGCCCTGAGTCGCACAGAGAGATAACGCGGCGCTACCCTACCCCAACGCGACCGAGTGCTCTCACTGACAACACCCAAATCATCCTCCGCGAACGGCACCACCCGCAGGCCGTCACCCATACGGCGCGGCACGCGCGGCGCCAGCGCCGGTTGAGTCGCCGCAGCTACCGGGTCCATGTCGAACACGAGACCGCGTTTGGTGTCGAAGTCGAAACCGATGCCACGCAGGGTAGCGCCGCCGTTTCGGTCGACCTCGCGCCCGCTGTAGAGGAACGCGAAATCTTCAACGCGATCCTCAAGCACCGACACATCGTAGCGACGCTCTGTCATGTCGGTCAGCGTGGGCGCCTGGTATCGCAGCGTAGATCCGTCCAACCACAGGTAGGAGTCTCCGCGATTGCCAGAGACCGTGGACGTCAGCGCAAGGTCACGCATGAACGACCAATCATCTTGGCGCGCCTGCACCCACACTGACGAATAGGCCGACGCGGCGATGTCTGAGCTAAGACCGTACTCTGTGGCGATTGACTGAAGGACGTCAGACGCGCGCATGTTATTCCAAGCTCGTGTGCGAGCTTTCTGCGCGAGCACCAGCCGTTGGTCTGCGCCTTTGATCTCAGCGAGCATACGAGTGCTCGCGTTGAACGCCGCACGACTCTTATCGGTGATGCCAGTCCGCCACTCGGAACTAAGGGTGCGCTCCTCTCCTTCTTGAGAAGAGACGCGGAACGAGAATTCGGGGTTGTCCTGCCCCATCATGATCGAGTCCCACGCCTTCCATCCACCGGTTCTAAAACGCAGCGACCACGAGAAGCCGCCAGCTAGCATGCTCTCGGTCCAAGTGAATTGATCTATGAACGGTGTGATGTCGTGCACCTCACCGTCAATCCGAATCTCCACGATAGACGTGATGATGCTGGAACTCACGAATTGGTACTGCGATTCTGCGTGTCGCGGTAGGCCGCGTTCACGTTCTGTAGCTTCGGAATGATGATGACGTCGCCCGCCTTCACCTCCTCAAGCGGGAAGTCGATCCGGTTGACCTGTGCGATGGCGCGCCAGAGCTTGCGGTCGCCGAGAAATGTCTGTGCGAAGAGGTCAAGCTGCCCTTCTAGACCCATGGACACGACGACCTGTTGCTCATCGCCGTCGAGCACGACTGGTGGCTCATTCCATAAACCGTAGAACGCGCGACCATCCTTGATGAATAGTTGCGTGCGCTTGTACGGGTCACTGAACTCGGTCGGAAGCTCGAATGTTCTGTCTTCTTCTGCCATGAGTGCCTACGGCGCCGCCGCGCCTGCGTTGGCAGCGGCGCGCCTAGTGGCGATAGATCGACTGAGCGAAACTCGCGTGGCAGCGCCCAAAGCGTCACGCTGCGCGAGACCGCGCACCAACACCTCGTGCGCCGGACTCAGGCCAGCCTGATTACGCACCGAATCCCAATCTGGCATACCAGTGTCGAACCGCTGAAACGACAGCGACACTCGCGCACCGTATGGCTGCGCTGTGATCGGATGCCATGGGCCTTCCCATTGGATGGTGACTTGCGTTATGTAGCCTCTGAGGGTCAAGAACGAACCGAACACCACCAGCACCATCGGCGGGTCGTAGCGCTTTAGTACCGGGATCTTGACCAAACCCTGATGGAATTTGGGGTCGAGCTTCGCTACGCGAGACTGTAATCCTCTGTTCAGTTCAGTGGCGTTCCGCTCTTTCGGAAAGCCCAACGCCTCAAGCCATCGGATGTTGTGTTCCATCTCCGACAGAAGATTGTTGATGTCGATGTTAGCTATGCGGTCCAAATCTGAAACGCGCGTGATGTTGCGCCCCGCGCGAAACACCAACTCAAGAGACATGATGCTCCAGTTGCCGCCGCGATACAAAGCGGCGCCCGGCTGCGGCATGCGGCTTCTCTGAGTCTCCTCGTAGGAGTCAACTTGGTAAGCCTGCGTGATGCTTCCGGGAAAGCTCTGAAAGTCGAGTCGCCCGTCGTCTGCATAACTCGGGCTGTCCTCAAGCACCAAAGCGCACGGGACTACGTCAGAACGAATGCCGGGCAAGAAGTTAGTGGAAGGAAATGTCACCAAGCACCTACCCCGTCCATCCCAACGGCCATAGACAAACCACCATCGCCACCGGAAACAGACACCGCAGACGCACCACCATCAACGCGCAGCTTTCCGCCGAGCTTATCGTCTATGCGCTCCAGTACACGCTGAATCGCCTCTTGCCCAGGCATCTCGATCTTCGGCAGCAGCGGCAACAAAACACGCTCAACGGTAGACCGATTCAAAGGGAGAATCATCTCCGGCCCAGCTTCCCCAGCGATGACCGGTCTGTTCACCATGGCTGCTCCGTCCGCCATCGGCGGGAGAGAAGGTGTAGCCACGCCGGTTGCACCGATCATCGGGAGTCTAGGCGCCGGAGTGTCAGGTGTGGAGAACAGGTTAAACGCTTTCTTCATGGTGTCGGCTGCGGCGCCGAACGGGTTCAGTAGCGTTTTCACCACCGACCCTGCGGGTGTGTCCAACCATTTGCTGAAATTCGTGAACGGCGAAAAGATGTCGCTGAAGGCACCGCCCCACTCGGCTTTGCTCATTCCGAGTATCTGCTTGAACTGATCTGCGGCGTCCTTCAGCAAAGTCACCAAAGGTGGGAGCCACTCTTTGATGAATGGGATGACATCGTCGCGCAGGATCGGCACAATGGCCTTGAGCGTGGGGAGCATCACGTCGCGCAGGATCGTGACTGCGATCTCGGTCAGATCCGGTATCAACGGCAGTAGTGCTCTTGCGATCTCCAAGAACGCCTTGAGCATTTCAGGCCCGACCTCCTTGAAAACCTTCCCAATCTCCATGAGAGCATCCATCATCATGGGAAGTGATTCGACTGCTAGATCAACTACCGCGTCAATCATGTCCTCTAAGAAACCGCTGTCGATCAATTCGGTAACCCACGCACCGAACTGAACAGCTAGAAGCTCTGCGATCACCGTCAGCTTAGATATGTGCGGGAGTAGTTTCATTGCGATGTTGGTCGCGATGATGTCTAGCGTCTGAGTCAGTGGGCCGAACGCGCTCTGGATGATAGCCGTGAACGACGTCATGGCAGGCATGAACGCTTCAGTGAACATCTTTATTAGCGGCTCAAACAAACGGAAGAGCGCGGCGAATGGTCCCAAGAATATGCCAGCCACGCCGCCAGCTAACTTGAAGGCGTTGGTGATCTTCTCGATGCTGATGAACTTCTGTAGAAAGTCGTTGACGACTGGAATTGCGGCGCGCGTGTGCTTGACGAGAACGGTGAATGCCTTGGCGTAATTCTTACCGTCGAAGGCGCGCTTCATCTCGTCGCCCAAAGCGGTGACCATGTTCAGTAACTTGGGGATCGTCTCGGCGCCTATGTCCGCCAACATCCCGGAGACATTCTTGACCTTCTTACTCGTGTCGTCCCAATGCTTGACGAACCCGTCACCGAAGTCATGCCACTTGGCAGCGACCTTACCGAACATCCCACTGTAGAACTTCACCAACTCCACTGGCACTTCTTCAGCCTTCGTGGTGAAGGTCTGAAGCACTACATCTGCTGCTTTTGCTGTCTTCTTGACTGCCTCGTCAATCAGTTTCTGGACCTTGATGACGGGTCCGGTAGCCTCGTCCTCAATGGACAAGACCCAACCGATTGTCTCGAAACCGTCAGCCACTACAGACCCATCACCCTGGTGAACACCATCGAGAGCATAGTGCCCAGATTATTGCTCTCGTTCATCTTCTTCAAAACCTTGTTATCGCGCTTCTCCTTTCTCACAACTAACTCCAGGCGCTGCCAGCGTGTCATGAGGCGCCAATCGCTGTAAGCAATTCCGGCGCGGTGCATGATGTGCCTCTCCTCTTGGAGCTTGATGAGCGAGTGCTCAGACGCCAGAAGAACGATTGCGAAACATGGAACCGTCCAGGGAGAGTTGTTTGCGGAAGCGATGCTTGCAGTGGGAGCACTGAAACATCGGACGCAACTCGTAGCCGAACGACCTCCTTTCAATCACCTCGCGAAGTTCGCGGAGGAGGGGAAGGGGTGCCTGCTTGCACCACCGCATGGCGTCGATCACACCGACGCTGCGCCCGTCGATGGCTGCGATGTAGCGCGCCTGCACAAACGAGTGCAGCCGCGATCCCATGTTCGTGTTGCCGCTCTGTGAGCGCTCCGCGAATTCCGATGCTTGAATCAAGTCGGCGATGCGCAGGTATCGCCAACCAATCTGCTGCCCGTTCTGCAGCTTGACGGTGATAGGCTCATCCAACGACGCCGCCGCGAACACTTGATGCGAGTCAGTGCTGCCGTCTTCGCCGAGCCCCATCTCACGCAGGATGAGCAAGTCTTCGTCTTCGTCGGCAGTCGTCGCTGGGGGCCACGTCACCGGCTCACCGGGCAGAGCGCGATGCAGTGAACGACACGGCACTGCGCTCAGGACGCGTGACCCGTCGAAGTGCTGCGTGCACGATGGGCACTGCGGGTACATCGGCAAGTTATCGGAGCCCTGCGACAGTGAAAGGATGTGCAACAGACACGCAGCCCAGTCCTCCAGAATGAGTTGGTCGTGCACAATGCCGCGCGTGTCAAGACACTGCTCAACTACGTGACGGATGGCTGGTGTGGCGTTCACACCAACGCCAGCGCCTGCGATCATCTCCTCCTGTTCGCCGCGCATCGGCGACAACACCACCGCCCCGTCATGCCCAGGATACAACAGCCCACCGGACGGGAGCTTGAAGGGGCGGCTCAGAGGGTCCACAGGAGCCCCCTGGGACGACCCAACGGTCGTGGGCTCCCAACGAGCGGCCACAGGAGCCCCCTGGGGGGCGTGTTGGTAGGTGGGGAAGTTGGGGGCTAGTCGACTGGTACTAACCGCGTCACCGCCCGCTGGTGGCGCCCCCTGGACCTCCGACGCGATCCCTAGCTGCGCTGCCAGGTTGCGTAGTGGGTGTCCTTCTGGGAGATTGGCCGGGTCTACGGGTTGATATGCAGGTACCTGCTTGGTCATGCGTCTCTCCTAGCGGCATCCACTGCCTTGGTGCGCGAACCAGCCTCGACGATGCGCTTACCTTCCCAGAGGATCGCCTCGTCGAGCTTCGTGATGACAAACGCGCGGCTACGCGACGAGTCCACGGACATCAAAGCCCGCGCCTGATCGGCGCAGACCTTGAGAACATCTACGAGTTGAACACCGTTGACCCCGTAGGCGGGAGCAGGCCCACTCTGGAACTGAATCGAGAGATGATTCTCGATCTCAGCAACGTCCCAGACGTTGTTTTCCTGCCCCCAGCCTCCTGGGGAATGAACGTAGCGCGCATCGGTGAGCATTTTGCTCCTCCTGCCTCCTGTTGAGGCTGCTTCGTTTCGTCAAATTGTGAAAGCGGAGTCTACTACTAGCCCATAACCGGTGCTAGTAGGTTTTGGTCCCAAATCACGCGGTCGCAGGAGAACGTCATATCCATGGTGAGGATGTCACCTGTGTTGAAGTCCATGCCAATGTCCGGCATCTTCGTGGGGAAGAGACCTTCCAACGACGCTGTGCGCTCACCCTGGCCGTCCGACTGGAACAACACGAGAGTGCCAGTGGTCTTCACGACGCCCATGGGCAGCATCAAACCAGACTCCTCGTTGTAGACCAGCGACATCCACTGGTAGAGAAGGCGCCGCGTGCCTGCCAGTGGGAAGTCGCGGAACTGTGCCATGATGTCCCCCTGCGGACCAGGTCGGGTCGCGTAGTGTGCGTTGCCGTTGAGATAAGGCAACTCAGCCTTGCCGACATCCCGCCCAGGAACCGAGAACGACGCAAGACTGAGGATCAACACCTCTTTGGCGCCGGGAATGAGTTGATCCAGGTTCAACTCCAACATCCCCATGTTCTGCTTCTGGACATTCCAGATGCCGCCAGCCTGAGCGGCGAACGCACCTGAGTATCTGTACTGTGATACGGGCATGTCTTATGCCTCCTTAACCGGCGGCGCTGACGTCAGAGAAGTCAGCACCAGTGGGGGTGAGAACAATGTCGAACTCCAAGAACTCGACGGCGCGGGCAGGCTTGATGAATATCTTAGCCTTCACGGTGAGGTTGTCGATGTCGCTAGCCGTGGTGGTAGTGCCGTCCACGAGCACGAACGCGTCCTGCAGACCGCGACGCTCGATTATGGGCTTGAGCACCTTGTCGATAGCGGCCTTGATCTCCCTCCACAAGATCGTGTCGTTCAACTCAAAGAGGAAGTCCTTTGAGATGTTGTCCACGTCGTTCATGATCTTGTTGACAGTCCACCGCACGTTGATGCGGTCGAGCGCCGTCGGAGAACGCTGCGCAGTGCGCTGACCGACTAGCTGCAGTCCACGGCCCTGCTGCACTGCGATGACGTTGATGACCTCTGTGCGCGCTCCGACCTGTCCGTAGACCAGGTTGCGATCATCCAACTCAGTTGAGTACTTCACCGCGTCGGCGAGCACACGACCGCGTCGTCCGCCAGCGATTGGGAACCACGGTGCCGCTACGTTGTCGGTATTCGCCACGAGCGTAGCCATGTCACCATCCGGCGGCTCGATCACCGTCTCGTTGGTGTAGTTGTCGAGGTACTGCAGCCACGGGTCGAAGATCGCAAGCTGGTTGCTGTTGATTGGCACCTGTGGCGGGAAGGGAACGAGGGCAGTCGGCACCGGAGGAAGACCAGGCCCACTGTTGTACTCAGCGTTGACGAAGTCACGCGTCTCGAAAACTTCATCAGCCTCTGGGCACGGTACGATGCCGATTGCACGGCGACCATTCCGCTCGACCAGCGTTTGGAGCGCAGTGATGACGGGTGCATGCCACTGACCGGGAATCATGATCCAGTCGAGCGCGACCACCTCGTGATTGCGGAAGTGCTGCAGCCCGGTGTAGGTGTTGCCCACCTTCGCACCGACGACGTCCGCGTTGGTGAACGCACCGGACAGGCCGATGGATTGCGGAGCCGTAAGGTCGATGTCAAGAAACCCAGCTTCGTCGGTCGAGTTGAGTCGGATGAAGTCCGAGCCGTTGAGAGGATCGTTGACCGCCTCGACGAGACTGGCGATGTCAGGTTGCTGCCCGAACGATTCGATGGCGGTGGTCGCGAAGAAGACCCGACACCGAAGAGTCCCAACAAGGGAGGGGTCCGAATCGACGACGACGTAGAAACCTTCCGTCATGATCGTGCGTTCGTTCTCGATGTCTCCTGGGTAACGCGCGGTCGCGTGAATGACGACGTCATCCGCCGTGACGACAACAGCCTCATCCAACGCCGGGGCGCCGGTCCACTGAATCGAAGTGGCACCCGTTCGGTAGTCGAGGAAGTTGTCTGGATCACTCGGCAATGCGACGTTCTGCGTCCAGTGATCCGCGTCGGCGCTAATGCCGAGCGTTCCGAAGGCAACTTGCGGGTCACCCGCACCAGCGCTTGACGCTTGCGCAGTTTGAAGCGCGACCAGTCGGTCATCCTGTCGCCGGTAGGGGGCGCTGGACAGTTGACCAGTGAAGACGGTCGTAGTGCCGTCACCGAAGCCGAGGATGTCGGCTGGCATGTAGACGGCGGTCAGCGCCCCGTTGTCGCGCACGTTGAACGTGTTCGCACCCGTAGGCACCAGGTCCAACTCGATGGAGAACTCTCCTGTGACGTGGTCGAGCCAGTTGGTGCTGTTGTAGGCGTTCGCCAACGTCGGCGTGTCGAGGTTCATGCCAGCGGCGTTGGGCGTCGTGTCCGCGATGAACTGTGGACCCATCCCACGCACCGCGCGGCGAGCCTGCCGAAAGGGTGTGGACGTGTAGTCGGCGCTGATGGATGCCGTCGCCGTGATCGCGGCGCTCGCCGTGACGCTCCACGCACCCGTTGTGTAGTCGAGCGCACCAGTCACTGCGGTTGCACGAGGATCGCCGCGCGGCCTGTCAAGCCAACCACCGACACCGCTGTCGTAGAGAGTCTCGGGACTGCCCGAAACGTCTGAGATGGTCAACGCCACGGTGCCGGGTTGGATCGGCAGAGGAAGGCGTGACGCTCCGGGGTCGGTGTCCGCTGCTA
>Ga0307379_10004088_pt1 | contig 20956 bp, 32 predicted proteins | sample UN2MG_FD_202237 | JGI IMG/M metagenome (GOLD analysis project Ga0307379, IMG submission 202237) | Soil microbial communities from Risofladan, Vaasa, Finland - UN-2 | ecosystem: Environmental > Terrestrial > Soil > Coastal area > Acid sulfate soil | place: Finland: Risofladan, Vaasa | collected... | reverse complement strand
AGTTTGGTCAATATGGTTTTACACTATCTATGACCCAATATGATGCTAATACTTTTATGCCAATTAAAGTAGTATGTGAACCAGGTTCGGGAAGATTTACACGTATAAGACTTTCACCTGAGTTAGCTGATGACTTACACGGTTGGGGTATGACACACGATCATCACGTAGAAGCGTTAAGAGAGTTAATTCGAATGGAAATTAGAGGACAATATGGTCATTTATTACGTCAAGACTTTAAACCTATTGAAAAAATACCTAAACTTAACTTTATATGATTAAATCAGTTATACATACCGCAGATATTCATATCCGTCTTTTTAAAAGACAAGATGAGTATATGGAACAGTTTGAAAAATTCTTTAAAGAATGTGAAGAACAAAAACCCGATAGGATAACTGTTGTTGGTGATTTGGTACATTCAAAAAATCAAATGACACCTGAACTTATTTTTATGGTTATGACATTTTTAACTAGATGTTCAAAAATAGCTAAAACTATTGTTACTCTAGGTAACCATGATTTCTTGGTTAATAATCTTGACCGTATGGATGCTTTATCACCAATTATTTCAACTATGGATAACCCAAATATCTTGTTTTTAAAACATACAGGATGTTATTTGGATGAAAACGTTGTTTGGTGTGTTTACGGACATATCGAAGAATCTAAAAGGCCTGAGATAGAACAAGCAAGACTAGAATACGGTGAGGATAAAACTTATATTGGTTTGTATCATGATCCTTTGATTGGTCTTAAAACTAATGTTGGGTTTGAATTTGAAGATGGTAAAGATATATCAATCTTTGAGGGTTGTGATTTAGTTATGTGTGGTGATATTCACAAATATCAAGTTATGAATCATCGTAAAACACCAATAGTAATGTCATCATCAATGATTCAACAAGATTTCGGCGAAGACCCATATAACCACGGATATGTGTTATGGGATATTGAAACCAAAGAACATAAATTAATAAAGTTACCAAGTGATTACGGATTTTACACATTTAAAATCAAATCAATTGAAGATATTGAAACAGAATCAGAGAAGTTATGTTAGAAGATTGTAAATTAACATATGAACAAACATTAGCTTGGTTTGATAATAAAATAAGAATAGGTGGCCCTAGAAACCCCTTTGCTCGAGGTCATATTAATATTAGAAGATTGATGGCTCAACGTAAAATGTTAATTGAATCTAGAAAAACTGATATTGGTATTAAAATGTTTATTAAACCACATATTTTATAATGGAAGTACCTAAAGAAATAAAAGATCAAGTTTGGGACTACTGTAGAGTAAATAACATTACCAATGTAGACCAATTCATGCTTAATGCTTTAATACAGGGGTTTACTGTTGAAAAATACGGAACTAGTCCTATTGTACCACAAATCATAGAAAAAGAAATTGAAAAGATTGTTGAAAAGATTGTAGAGGTTCCAGTGGAGAAAGTTATTGAACGAATTATAGAAGTACCTGTTGAAAAGATTGTTGAAAAGATTATTACAGATGATTCACAAGTTCAAGAACTTTTAGTAACTATCACTAGGTTAGAAAAAGAATTAAAGATAGAAAAAGATAAGACCTCAAATAGTGAATTAGGTAAACTATATCAGAGAATTGAAAATTTGGAAGCCTTATTAGAGGTTGAAAAGAACAGAAACAAACACGGTAAAACGACTGAAAACCCATTCGGAGATAAGCCAACAAATTCAATAAAATGGGTACCAAAAGACGATAGAGAAAATTTATATAACGAATAATGGCAACGAAAACCAAAGAAAAAGTTACAATACCAGCCAAAGCAACAGTTCGTGTTGTTTGGGAGGATGCACCAGAAAACTATACAAAAGATAGGGTTAAAAGAATTGAACAATATATTGCTCAGAAATATTCTGTCGATAAAGTTCAGGTAATTTTTAAGTCTAAAAAGATTGATACAGTTCATGGTCAGGTTGAAATGTCTATTGCAGATAATGTAATGGATACCACATACCAACGTAAACTTTTTAAAGAATGGTTAGACGGTAATAAAATTGAAGTTGATTGGGATAAAATAATTCGTCTTGATGATAAAGTTAATGATAAGTTAAAACAACAACGTGATATTGAATATCGTTATCGTAATTGGTATATAAAAGAATTGGAATGGGATAATTTCCTATCTTATGGTGACGGAAATAAAATAACTTTTGATAATTTAAAAGGTATTACAACCATTTCTTCTAACCCACCTAATATGGGTGGTAAAACAGTTTTATCAGTTGATTTGTTATTATTTTTATTCTTTAATGAAACCACAAGAACTAAAGTCGCTGCACAAATTTTTAATAAATTTAGAGATTCAAATACCGTTCGTGTTAAAGGTAAAGTTAATATTGATGGGGATGATTATATTATTGAAAGAATTTTAACTCGTTCTAAAAAGAAGAATGAAGAAGGCTATAATGTCAAAACAGACCTAAACTATCAAAGAGTATTAACTGACGGTACACTTCAAAATTTAGAAGGTGAACAGAGGAGAGAAACTGATGAATTTATTAGAAAATCTATTGGTGATGTTGATGATTTTTTATTAACAATTATCGCCACTTCTGATAACCTTGAAGAACTAATCCACACCTTACCAACTCAAAAGGGTAAACTTCTTTCTAAGTTTATTGGTTTAGAAATCATTGAACAGAAAGAAGAAATAGTAAAAGAAATCAAATCAGCTTGGGCAAAAAATCTTAAATCAGAACAATATAATACAGGTAGTTTAACTAAAGAAGTTACTGAGTTAACAATTAAAATAGAGGATTTAACTTTAGATAGTAAAACATGTAATGACTCTTTAACTCAGTTAAAAACAGACATTGACGATACAAATGATACTAAAGAGACTTTAATATCACAAAAAATACATATAGATGATGAGATTATTAAATTAAGACCAGAAGATATTGATAGAGAAGTTGACGCTGTAGTTGAAAAGGGTAAAAAAGTAAAAGAAAGATATGATACACTTAAAGAGGAATTCGATAAGTTATCAGAAATTGAATACGATATTGATACCCATAAAGAATGGAAACAACAACTAAACGATTTGAATACATCTAGAAGTCATAAAAGTATTCAAAAAGACGGTGTAGAAGGTAGAATAAAAAACCTTGAAGAAGGTGAGTTTTGTTCTTTATGTAAACAACCATTAAAAGATATTGACCATTCAGATGAAATTAATCAAAATAAATTAACTTTAGAAGAGTTAATTAAAGTACTTAGTGGGTTAGATATTGAAATAGAAGAGGCTAAAAAAGAAATTGAGGTTTTAGATAAAATCAAAGAAAAGGTTGATGAATATGATAAAAAATCTATTATGATTGATAAAACTGAATTGGAGATAGATAATTTAAGGCATCAATTAAAAGATAAAAAAGACCTTAAAAAACGTTATGAAGATAATATTGGTAACATTGAAAAAAATAAGGATTTAGATTCTAAAATATTGGGTTATTCAGCTAAATTAGAAAGATTAGGAAGAGAAAGAGATGGGTATATTAGTAGGATTCAAAAAAATAAGTCAGATATTGAAAGATTTGAGGATATAATAAATAAAAATAGAGAATTAATTAAAACTATAAAAGTAGAGGAAGAAGTCAAAATAATCTTTGAAATCTACACAAGAATGGTTGGTAAAAATGGTATAACTAAATTAATTATGAAGAATGTTATGCCACTTTTAAATTCTGAATTAGATAGATTATTATCGGATTCAGCTGATTTTAAATTAACTGTTGATATAAATTCAAAACAAGAAGTTGATTTTATCCTGGAAAGGGAGAATGAAGGTGGGCAAACGGTTAATTATCTATTAACTGAGGGTAGTGGCTTTGAGAAAACAATAGGTTCTTTAGCTTTAAGGGTTGTATTATCTAGAATAAGTTCACTACCAAAACCAAATATCATTGTTTTTGATGAGGTTTTAGGTAAAGTGGCTAACGAAAATTTAGAGTCGGTTGGTAATTTCTTTCAAAAATGTTCTGAAATGTTTGATAATATACTTTTAATTACACATAACCCATTAGTTAAGGATTGGTCAAATAATGTTATTAATATCGAAAAAGTTAATGACATTTCTTCTTTGACATTAACAAGATAATCGTTATCTTTGTTTAAGATATTTATATAAAAAACATTATGAACAAAAACCACAGATTTCTTTTAATAGTTCTTGGAACTGCAACGGGTATTGATAAAGACCTTAATTTTATTGCTGACGGTGAAACTGGTGTTAATTTTGTCGATGGTAAAGGTATGTTTATATGCACTTTTTTTAGTCCATATACAGTGACCGAAATTCATGAAAGAATGGCACATAGACCAGCTATAATGATTTTTGATATAACAAATAATGATACATACGGTGTAAATCTACCTTCTAAGTATTATATGGGTATATTTCCAGAAATACAGGAAACCTTAGATTCTATTAATTTAGAAAGAGATTGGGAATCGGTTGCTGGTGATAAGGGTAAAATTGTTGATGAAAATAATAGAAATGTCTCCACCAAGGTTAATACTAAAAAAGAATCTATAGAGGAATATGATAATCTTGATGATATCCTTGAAAAATTAAGTCGTAATAATTACGATAGAAAATGTTTAACTGAAAACGAAATCTTAATTTTAAACAAGGGATAAATCCTTACCCTATTGATAATCACAATAATTTATTTTACATTTGTAATATGATAATATTTGCATATTGGACAATATATACCATAATTGGTATACTTTGGTTATGGTATTTCAGTAGAAAACACCCAAAAAAAATTAACAATAACAATGTGATTGCCTCATTATTCATTACGTGCATGTGGCCAATACATATAATTTACGATATATTTAAGAATTAATGAACTGGAAAGATTTTTTTAAAAACCCCTTCAAAAAAAAGGTAGATGAAACAGTAACAGATGCTGATAGAGAGGCCTTTGTTAGAGTAGTAACAAACACACCCAAAAAAGAAAAAGTAACAACTAAAACTAAATACGTTGAACCTACATCCTATGTAATTCACGGTATTGAATACAAAATTGGTGATAAAGTTATATGTCGTTCAAACCAACCAGAGCCTCTTTGGATTGGTAAAATTGTTAACTTTTGGGATAATAAAGGTAAATGGATGAGTGTTATACCACAAATTAGAAATGTAAGAAGTGGTAAAATTTATGGTTTTATGGGCGCTATTAGACCATATTCTGAAGAATTAATGATAACTTTAAGAGAAATGAAACCATTAGAACAGTGGAATCATTTAATCCCTGAAGAATTAAGGTATACTGAAGAGCAAATTAAGAGAAAAGAGGATAATTATTTAAAAAGAAAGTTGCCAAAGAGAAAATAATACGTATCTTTGTGAAAGGTTATTAAAAATGTTGTATGAGAAATATGAAAAGATTTTAAAACACGGTGAAAGAGTTGAGTGGTATGAAACAGAAGTGCCACAAGAACTACTTACACCACTTGTAATAAGTGTTGCATCTAATATCATTGAACAGATTAATAAGTACGACGATGGTGGCGTTGATAACAAACCTAAAAAAGACTATATTACGTCTCTTTGGGAAAATGTTAGGAATTTACCGTACACTTTGAATGGAGATTTTTATTTAAAAAAGAAGATTGAAATTGAGAGTAAAGTGAAACCTAAAAAAGTTAAAGACGTAAAAACAACAAAGAATAGTCAAAAAATTTTTGGAAAAAATAAATAAATAGTTATAAATTATGAATAAATCGGTAAACATTAAAAGATTCATTGATACATCAGAAGATAGTATCGCCATGTACCTTAAAGAGGTGAGAAAAATAGATATGCTGACTCCACAAGAGGAAGTTATCTTAGCCCAAAAGGTAAAAGAAGGTGATAGAGCTGCCTCTGATAGATTAATAAAGGCAAACTTAAGGTTTGTTATTTCAGTAGCGAAAGAGTATCAAGGTCAAGGTATACCATTAGTTGATTTAATATCAGATGGTAATCTTGGTTTGATTAAAGCCGCGGAGAAATTTGATCCAACACGTGGATTCAGATTTATCTCTTATGCAGTTTGGTGGATTAAACAATCAATCATTCAAGGTTTAAATGATAACGCAAGAACTGTACGTCTTCCTGTTAACGTTACGAACAATATCTCTAAATTAAAAAGAGAAATTGAGAGATTTGAACAAATCGAAGGCAGAAAACCAACTGAAATCGATGTTAAGGTTGAACAAACTGGGGAAACTTGGAATTTAACACCTTTACTTCAACCATCTTGTTCATCATTGAACGCTTCAATTAATGAAGATGGTGATGAATTAATGGATGTTATCGAAGATAAAATGTTTGATAAACCTGATGAGGCTTTCGAAAACCCAAAAGATATTCTTAAAGGTGAATTAGAAAAAACCCTTTCTATTCTTTCTCCAAGAGAGAAAACAATCATCGAATTATATTTTGGTCTTGGTGGTAGTCCATTAACTTTAGAAGAAATAGGTGACGATTACGGTTTAACTAAGGAACGTATTCGTCAAATTAAAGAAAAGGCATTACGTAAGCTTAGAAATAAATCAAAGAATTTATTTGAATTTATGTATAAATAATAAAAACCCCTCTAAATGGGGGGGTTTTTATAAAACCTACTTTTAAATCTTTGAATGAATTTGTCTACGAAATTTAGATAAATAACCTTAATAATTAAGTGAAATATATTTTTCTTTTCCAATCTAACCACTAAAACGTATCTAACCCCTTTAGTTATTGGGTAAGCTTCATGATATGATTTAATAGTGTCAGCCTTGAATAACACACCTTGACCCACTTCTTTTGGTGAAACTACCTGTCCTGTTAATGGAAAATAAGTACCACCACCCTCGTAATCGTCATTTAGTTTAATAACACAACTATAAGAATTACAATCATGATGTGCAGACATGTAACTTTTAGTATCTAAGCTATATCTAACACCGAAAATCATACCAATTTTACCACCAGTAATTGGTTTTAATACCGATTCTATCTTCTGGTTTATTAAATCTTTAATATTATCAGATAGATAATTAATATCTATTTCATAAGAACTAATCCTCTCAACTCCGTGATCACTAGATAATTTAATGTGTTCTTTATTTTTTTCAAAATCTTGAATAATTAAACTACACTCTTCCACCGTAAAAATTTCTACTATATTCATTATTACACTAAAATTTTAAATTTATAAAACCCATTTTTTTCTCACCGTTTGGCATGTTGTTAACGAACAACTCATTATCATAGTCAACTTTTATTCTGGGATAGAATTGTGGTTCTATCCATCTATAAATGGTTTGATCTGAATTACCGTAAGGTACCTCAAATGTTGAAGAATTATCATAAGAAATATATTTTACAGATTCTTTAAAAATATCTAACACCGAGTCAACTTTAAACATATAAATGCCTGCGTTTATATATTTTTTTTGACCCATTACATTATTAACCCATTCTTTTTGTTTTTTCATAACAATATCCTGCGGAATCCCATCACTATATTTCACCCCATCATACGTTGTTTTTCTAACAAAATCCCACTCAGTTGAGACAAATAACATATCACAATCAAAACCTTCAAATATTTTTATAATATCTTTAGGATCTTTTGTGAAAATAACGTCATTACTATCACATATCAAAACGTATTTTGTTTTTATATCACCATTTTTAATCATCGAATATAGTAATTCTGTTTTTTTAGAGAAATAATAAGGTGTTTCAGCTTTTATAGAAAGATAGTTTATACCAAGAAAATCCATGTTTCTTTCGAATAATGGTTTATCTTTATAGTTATGATATGAAATTATAGTCAAATCTTCAGGTGTTGTAAAAGACTCTTTTAATGTTAAATCTGACATCATTTTTTCATTCACTTTAAAGGCTATTTTACTATGAAACAAATATGATTCGATATTCGATAAATTACTTTTGAATAAAAAATAGATTAAATTAAATATGAATTTATTTAATAATTTTTTCATAAAATAACCCTTCTAATTGATTTAAATGATTCAGCCATTTTTAGACCAGATTCATACCCTCTGTAAATGGCATGTTTTACTAAACCTTCTTCACTTAAATTTAATCTTTCACTATTAGTGTGTTGTAATTTATAACATTCCCTGAAAATTCTATTTTTTTCTTTTATATATGGTTCTATATTAACATATACATTAGGTGTAAATTTTTCGTCTGGGTTTGACCACGTAGAAGTTGGTGATTCATACAATAGAACTTCTTCTATCATACTTTTACCATATGTTGGTCTACAGGCTGAAATTGTTGCGTTAAAAACATCTTTGTGTTCTTGATGATAACTAGGTTCACAGGTATAAATAATATTTGGTTGATATTCTTTTATAACCCCATCTAACCATCTAACTATCTTATATTGTGGAATTTCCTCTAATCTAACACTGTTAGTATTAAATTTAATTGGTTCCTCAGTAGAGATATTTTTACACACATCTAAAAATTCTAACCATTGTTCTTCTTCTGTTACCACCCTATTTAAATGGTGTAAGTAACGATCAGAACAAGACATTAAACATATTTTAATTTGGTGACCCTCTTCTTTTAATTTTAAAAGAGTACCACCCACACCAAAGAGTTCATCATCAGTGTGTGGGGTTATTACTAATATTTTTTTCATTTCTATTAATTGATTTTTTAGGGTCAAAAAGATAATATTCTAAAACTTTATCTATAACATATTCACTTTTAATTAGACCTTGTCGACGTATATTTTCTGACCATTCTACATCTTGGTCTTTAGATAAATCACTATATTTTACTTTTAAGGCAATTTCTCTTTTAATCGGTAATATCTTGGCGGTGTGTGCTAAATTTAGATAAGGTTTCTTAAATAACGACATAAAAAAATATAAAAATAGTACATGACTAATTTTTTTCTTATATAATTTTAAAATAGGTTTCTCTTTATAATACAGTACGAAATCACAATCGAAAGATTCATGAAATGTAGTTCCTCTTATTTTAAAATTTTTCGATAATATCACAAAGATATCCTTATAATCTTTTGAATATTTTGATATTGAATATACTTTATTATTTTTCGCATTTAATTGATGTACAGTAAAACAGATTTGATCTACATCGTGGTTTTCTATAACATTACAAATCTCAATACAAAAATTATTTGATACCATGTCATCGTCATCTAAAATTAAGACATATTTACCTTTAGATTTTTCATATAAAACATTTCTTTTCTCACCAACACTTTTCTCAAAATTATCTTCATATACTAAAATCTCAACACGATTTTCTAGATTATTATCTTTTATTTGTTTATTTAATATTGATAATAAATTAGTTAGTAATTTTTTTCTAACAGGTACAGTGGGTATTAAAATACTTAAATCCATCTTATATTAATTTTATCTATTGGTTGAATAATCCAATCAATATCCTTAATGGTGTTAAGATTATTAGTTAATACTTCTCTTTTTTCTTCTATTGTTAAACGACCTTGTTTACCTCTATCAATTGACATATCGTGGTCATAAAAATAATGGTAAAGTACTTTATCGATTATATATTCAGTTTTGATTAATCCCTGTTTATATATTTCAGTTGCCCATTCAATATCTTCTTCTTTTAACCTATCGGTAAATTTCACGGATTGAGCTATTTCTTTTCTAAGTACAACAGTATGACAACTGTATCTAGTACATCTTACTAATTTTTTATGGGAAACTTTAAAGAATAGGTAAAGAAGTACCATTTTGAAAAAATTATTTTCTTTGGTTTTAAGAATAGGTACACCTTCTATGTGTAATTCATAATCAGTACCTCTCTCTTTGTGGTATCTCGTAATAAAGAAGTCTACTATATTAAAAAAGTTAGCGTGATAATATCTATTTTCTTTAGATATAGTAATCGGAATCCAATTTTCTCTATTATTGTGATAATAAGCGTGAGTAAATGATATCTGGTCAACATCATTATTTTCAATCACTTCAATTATTGAAGTACAATAATCCCCACTAACATCGTCATCGTCATCAATTGAAACAACATATTTCCCTTTTGCCGATTCATATAGTTTATTTTTTTTATATCCAATAACTGTTTCGAAATCATCTTCATAAACAATAACTTCAATTTTATCTTGTAAATTGTTTTCTACAATTTGATTTTGTAAATTTGTTAATAATCTATTAAGATATTTTCTTCTCGGAGGAACCGTTGCTATTAAAATACTTAAATCCATGGTTGAAATATATAGATTTTATTTGGTATAATAAATATTTATTAGTATATTTGTATTCTTAATAAGAAATATGGGTCGAACTGAGATATCCCACACAACTCAGCGGAATGAGTGACGAACACTCTGGGTGAAAACCCCAATCTAACCTAAACGGCCAGATGAAACAAAACCCCGAGAAATCGGGGTTTTTTATTTAAATAAACTATCTTCTCTTTTAATTGGGACCCAATAACCATCCGCTACTAATTTTATTCCGTGTTGTAAACTAGTATCACCTATCATGTTATTATATGTCTCATAGTCATTACGGTCTTGTGCATCACATTTACTAGTATATATAACCTTATCATTACCAATTTCTATAATCTTCACATCTAAATTATAATTAAAGTCAAAATCACTATCAGAAGGTGTACAACGATAAATTTGACCAACCACTAAACTAGCAATTGGTTCGGTTAATAATTGTCTAACCCAATCAAATTCATCTTCAGATTCTTTTAATATTTTACGTATTAAATTTCTCATAGTTTAATATGTAATTGGTCTCTACCAACTCTAAATGGTTGACCTGTTGCTTTCTCACTAAATACGGTCCTAACGATTAATTTCCAATGATACGGTGTATCTTCTTTTGGTATAATAGCTAAACTAATACCTTTTTCACTAACAGTATCTGTTATAACAAAATCAACACCATCAACAATTTCACCCTGAATTATATTAAATGCAATATCATTTTTTGCCATTTCCACTACATTTCTAATATCTGAATTAGTTATAATAACAGTGTTAGAATCTTTATGTCTAAATCTTTGTGAACTTGAATGTCCAGTACTTTGTACATCTAAGGATAGACTAATGTTTGCTGAAATTTGAGCAATCCTAGCTTCATTTACCAACTGCTCAATAATAATTCGTTTAATTTCCATTAATAATAAATATTTAATTTTTACTAAACAGACATATATTAGTATAAAGAATAACGTGATATTTATAATATAAATTAAAAGATGAAAAATTTAGTGATATTTTTAGATAAATGGTCAGGAAGAATTGTGTTACCATTGATTTTGGTGATATTTTTTAAGACTTGTACCACTAATGGAAAAGTAGAAAAAGTAAAAGAAGAATTGATAAATGAAATACATAAGACCGATTCTAGTGTTAAATCTAAAATGGTTTCAAAAGAAGATATTCAGAAAATGTTAACAATTGAGGGATTAAAAGTTGAAAAACGAATGATTCAATCAACTGATAGAAAAATATTAGATGTTAATAGACAGTCTGAAATTGATAAGCAAATCGAAAAATTAGAAAAAAAGTAAGATGTTAAATTGGATAAAAGGGAATAAAAAAGAAATAATTCGTTCAATGTTTTTAGTCCCAATCATTCTTGTAATGATAATTTCCATTGCTCACGTTATTAGTTGGTATGATTTATCTAATCCAATGAGTTGGGCAATATATCTATCAATAGCTATTGAAATAGCTGCGATGAGTTCTATTGCTGCAGCATCGGTTAGGATTAAAGGTGGTGTATGGTTTGTCTTTGTTATAGTAACACTAATACAGTTTATAGGTAATATATTCTTTTGTTATAAAGACACTGACATAACTAGTCAAAATTTTAAAGACTGGATTGAACTAACTCAACCTGTTTTTGACGCTTTAGGTTCTGACACAAAAGATTTAATCGGTCAAAGACGTTGGTTAGCGATATTAGAGGGTGGTTTATTACCACTAATTTCATTAGCTTCATTAAACTTCTTTATTAAATACGGTGGGGCTGACGATGATGAGAAAAAAGAAGTAACACCAGAACCACAACAACCAGAAAATACCCCTTTACCTGAACTACCGACATCCCCAATAGAAGATGTTGTTATAGTTGATCAGGTTGTTAGTAATGATGATGAACAACCTAAACACGATGAAAATGTAATGAGAGCATTAGAAGCTAATCATAAAAAAAGAAGTGAAGGTACAGATAAATGGGCTTAATCGATATAAAGACATACCCATTAAATGATAATAATTTTCATAAAGAAAATTATGACAAAACTCAAATTATCATAGGTCACACATATAGAAACAATATGTTACATTATAGTAGTTGGATTAATCGTTTAAATGGTAAAAATAAAAAAACAGCTGCGTTTACAATAAATAAGGAAGGTAAAATCTATCAACACTACGATCCAACTTATTATTCAACATTTATAAATAAAGAACAGGATAAGGCTTCCATTTCAATTGTTTTAGAAAATGTGGGTTGGCTTAAAAAAGATGTTATGATTGATAGATATGTTGATTGGTTGGGGCATAATTATAAGAAAGATCCTAATGATGTTTTAACTAAAAATTGGCGTAATTATACATATTGGGATAAATACACAAAAGAACAAATGGATTCAATAAAATATTTAGTAGAGAAATTATGTTTAGATTATAATATCCCTAAAAATTTTATCGGACATAATGTATATGATGAAAATGTAGACCTTTTTAAAGGTATAACTTTTAGAAGTAATTATTATCAAGAAGTTACGGATGTCAATCCAACTTTTGATATGGAAGTATTAAAAAACGTATAAAATGAAAAACAACCCAAATGACATTAGAACCCTTTTAAGTAAGGTTAGAAAAATACAAGAAAGTAACCAACAAATAGGTTCACTTGATTCTGATGATATTAAAAAACTACTTGAAGAGCAAAAAAAACCAACACTTACTGTTAAACAAAAATGGTCTATACTTACTGAAGAGGGAGAAGAAAAAATAATAGATATTAGTGAAGAGAACGCTCAAGAAGTAACTCCTGACGAACAAAGAGAGGAAGAAAATAAATTTAAGGATATAGTATCTAAATTAGTTAGATTTGATAAAATTAAAGTTTATAAACAAAATGTTGAGTGGTCTGGTGAACTTGTACGTGAGAAAATTAAATGGGTATATTCATTAAATGAAAATAATGGATGTTACATTTCAATTGAGAGTCAAGATATGTTACCATTAACTACAGAGGTTATTGAAACATTTAAGAAAATAAGAGGTTATTATGATGCATGGTCAGATGAGTGGTCATCTAGATTAACAGGAACACCAGCAACTGGTGGTGAGGGTGAAGGAACTGCAGCACCTGAAGCAGGTAATGAAGCTGGTGGTGGAACTGAATCTGGTGGTGGGTTTGAGTTTTAAAAAAATCGAATATGGAAAAAAAAGATAAGTTTTTAATGTTACTATTAGGTGGTTTAATCATAGTCGTCCTTTTATTATCTTGGAGAATAGGTATTCTTAAGAATAGTAGTAAAGATGCTCTCGATGAAATGAGGAAATCTATTATAGCTGATGATAGTTTAACAAAAGAAAAAGATGGTCAGTACGCCAAACTAGTTGATTACTATAAATCCGAAAAGGACTTAAAGAAAGAACTTAAAGAAAGTAATGAAGAACTTTATAAAACAATAAAAAAACAAAATGAAAGGATTCTTAGTTTAACAAGTGCTGTAGTTTCATTACAAGGTGCTGTTAATGAGGGATTTGGCCATATCGATCCTGTTGACTCAAATTTAATTAATTTAACACTAAAATATCCAGAAGATAATAACCCTTTTATTACTTGGGGTGGATCTGTAAATAAGAAAACAGCACACTATAAGGGTGAATGGTCTTTTGGTAAACTACCCTTACAAATTGTTTTAACTGAAGAAAAGAGGGGTTTATGGAAAACTAGACTTATTGGGCCTGATTGGTTTAAATGTGATTCTTTAATGGTTAACAGTTTACCGGCTGAACAATATACAGAAAATAAAGCCAGAAAACTACAGTTTTTAGTTGGTGGCGGTTATAATAAATCATTATCACCAACAGGTGCTAACGCAATTAGTGTCGGTGGTGGTGTTAACTTATTTGATAAACATAATATCATATTAAATGTTAATACAAATAAAGAAGTAGGAATTAATTACTATTATAAATTTCAATCATTTAAAAAAAGGAAATAATGAATCAACAAATACAAAATTTACTAGAAGACATTAAAAATAATACTGATAAGTCTATTACTTTGTACACAATGTCTCATTGCCCCGCTTGTAATGAATTAAAGAAAAAATTAGACCATATTGGTGTAATGTATGAATCTGTAGAAATGGAAGGTAATACGGAAATGTGGGATTATCTTAAAAAAATTGGTGGACAAGATTATGTACCACAAGTTATGGTTGAAGGTCAACTAATTGTTGAATATGAGAATGTCAATGAACTGATTTCAAAAGTGATAAGTGAAGTAGTAGGTAGAAGAATTGTAATTAATTAAAATTACTTTATATAATTTTTTAAGGAACCACCTTTAGGTGGTTTTTTCTTTATAAGGAAGATATTTATTAAAAAAGTGTACCCTTTGAGATCTCAAAATTTAATCATAAAAGAGTCAAATCTAAGAAAAGGTTTATACCTAATGTTAGAAGAAAACGATATCGAAAGTGATATCGCAGATTTAACAACAAGAATTGATGATTTTGATTTTAAGTTAGGTGATGATTTAGGTAGGGTGGATTATATAAGACAGTTAACCGCTGAATTATTAGATTATCTACAAACACTTAATAAAGAATTAAAAGACCAAGTAGACATTACCCAATCAAATGAGATGATGTCTAAAATATTGGGTAGAAAAGCCAGAAAAAGGTATTATCTATCTAGATTTAGATTATAAATAATAATAAACAAAAACAAAAACAACTCAAAATGGCCAAGAGAGTATTAAGGTACACTGAAGAAGAGTTTGTAACTCTTTTAGAAAACATCGTAAAAAAAGTTAAATCTGAAGAACAAAAAATTAACGAATCAAAATCTGTTAATAATATTGACAGAATTAACAGAAGAAAATCTCTAAACGAAAGATTTAGAAAACTCTAATTAATTAATGAACAGAAACAATATTAAACACATCCTTAGAGAAGAACTCACTAAGTCAGACGAGACTAGGATTAAAAAACTAGCTCGTGATGAGTTTGATACGCTCATAAAGAAACACTTAAATAGTGATCAACTTGAGAAAACGGTTAAAGAATTGGTTGTTAAAAATTTAAAAAAGGACAAACCAACACAAAAGGAAGTTGCTATAATCACAAAAGAAGTAATGCTTAAATTCTATAAGGTTCTTTGGATGAGAAAGAACTTCTGGAGTAATGGTTTAGAAAATATCTAATGGCAAAAAAGTTAAGTAAATTTAGTTTACACCCACCAACTGATAAACCCAAAGAGGGTATGAGGATTAGGTTAATCTCAATGGTTGACGATCCTAACCCAGTTCCACCAGGTACTGAAGGTACTATTCGTTTAGTTGATGATACGGGTACTATTCACGTTAGATGGGATGATGGTAGACAGTTGGGTGTTATTCCAGGGATAGACCAATACCAACTATTAGAATCTAATAGCGGTGGTTCATCAATTAAAGCTGCAATTAAGAAAACACCTTCTATTATTAATAAATCGATGCCAAAACCAACAAAAATTTCAAGTAGTATATCAAGTAGCATGAAATCTAGTGGGATTAAACCTAATACGGCGTTGAAAAATTTTAAAGTTGAGGGTGAAATCAAAGATTTAACGACTAATCAAATTAAAGGCGGTAAAGCTGATAAAGTAACTTTAAAAGGTTTAGCTAAAAAACATAATATTAGTTTAGAAGATATTAAAAAAGAGGTTAGACTTGGTATTAAGATTGAGAAAGAACATGTAGGTAACGATGTTAAAAGGGCTCAAGAAATTGCTATGGATCATGTCTTTGAATTCAAAGATTTCTACACAAACAAGAGATACGGTGCTATAACTTCTGAAAAGGGTTTAAAAAAATCTGAAAATAAAAAAGTTAATGAAAATCATGAACCATTGTTCTTGTTGGATGCATTAACTGCTTGGTTGATATATAATGACTATAAAAAATATGGTCTTAAAGGTACACTCAAAAATATGGGTAATAACCTAAAAGAGTTGATGAAAGATTTTATACAATACTCAACAACTGTTTATGGTACACCAGTATCTAAAGATATGACGGAATATCAGTTTAGAGAACTATTAAAAAAGTTTAAATCTGATAAAACCGATTATATGTCAGCTGGGGGTGGTGGAACAACTACTGCTTCAGCTTTAGGAGCTAGTGGAACTTATACTGGTAATGCTTTTGCTCCAGGTGGTGTACTTACAAGAAAAATTAAAGAAGCCACAACAACCGCTATTGATAAAACAACTGGTTCTGATGGTTCTTTTAATAGTCCGGCATTTAGAGATTTAGATCATGATGGTTGGAAATTTGATGACGAACCAACATGGAAAGGTGGTGAGATTGTTGATCCTTTAGCTAAAGTTAAAACTAATTGGAAAGATGAAAATATATTTTTAAAAAATTCTAAAACTACAAGTAATAAGGTTACTACAAAGGAGAATTTATTAAGAATGATTAATAACCGTCTTAATGAATCTAAAGAATCGACAAAATATTATGTTACAAAAAATTCAGGACCTGGAACAAAAGTAGTCAAAGGACCAGTATCTAAATCCCAAGCTGAAGATTTTGCTAATAAAGAAAATGAAAAGATTTTAAAACAACAAGAAACAATTAGAAAAGGTCAAGTCACATCTGATGCTGCTAAAGGTGTTCCATTGAGAAAAGAAAAATATAAAACCTTTAATGTTATTACTGATAAAGAATTAGATAACGTTGGAAAAGGTTGGTGGGATGAGGTAGAAAAAGAAGTTAAAGATGTAGAGTTAGATGAAACAACAACATTTAGTTCTGTTTGGGGTTCTAATGGTCCACCAGTAGGTCCGGCATTCGCAGCTAAAAAAGGGCAATGGAATATGATTAAAAAACCAATTTGGATTGGTGGTACGATAGTACAAAAAGATATTGAAGATAGTGTATTAAATCCAGTTAATGAAATTAATACAGTTAAATACAACCCACAAGGTAAGATTGTTACAATTAAGAAAAAATGTACAAAATTCCCATATTGCAATCAAGGGGATATAAACGCATTGAACATATCAGATAATGTAAAAGGTTCTGGTACTTATGTAGAAGAAAACTTTTTATCTGATGAGACAATTAAGAATATTAAAGAAGTCGCTGATAAAACAGGTAAATCATTTAATGAGGTTTATCGTGTTATTATAAAGAGTTTATCTTAATTAACGGATATTTATTTAAAAACATTTAAAATGTCAAAATATAGTAAAATAGTAAAAGAAAATATTAAAGACCTTCTTGGGGAAAATTTTGAAGATATGGAGGTTGCTTTTGGTACAAAAGAAATTAAAAACTTATCAGACGCTGAAAAAAACCAATTTGGTCCTATGGGTCAATTAAAAACCGATAATGGGGCTAGTTTTAAAAATCCTATTACTAATGGTATGAAAGAGGTTAATAAAGCTAACAAAACAGATGGTACTGAGGCTCAAGCTTATTATAAAGAATTAGCTAAAAAAATAAGAGATTACCAGACACCAAATGACAAAGAAAAATTTGACGCACCAAAAACGCCAACTAATACAACAGGTGAAAACGAGAGAATTAAAACAACTGGTTATGATGTTGGTATTAGTGGAATGGAAGTAACTGCTGATTTAGCTGCCGAAGAAGGTGGTTCAGAAGCAACTAAAAAACAATATAAAGAAAGAATGGCCAACCTTAATAAAGGTGATAAAACATACGAAAAAATGGCAAAAAATGCTAGAGAAACTAATAAGTTAAAGTATGATAAAGAGGCAAATAATACAAGACCTATAAAACAACAAAAATCACCACAACCAATGGAAGAAAACATTAAATACGAAGGTGTAGATTCTAAAAACATCTTTAAAGCAAACGGAAAACTTGTGTCAGAAGAACAAGTTATTAAATTAGCGAATAAAGTACCGTCAAGAGTTAAAATTGATGAATCTATTTTTGCAATCACTGATGGTGAGAATACCTACAAAATTATTTGGGAGGGTGATTCTAAATCTGGTGAACCTGTAATTACTAACTTCAAGAATACTGAATTAGTTAAAGAAGATATTCAAGAAATGAAACGTCTTTGGAACTTTAAAACAAGTGACTCTATTTCTACAAAGAAAAATGTTACTGAATCTGGTGAGGATGCATTTAAAAGGATGTACAAACTTATCAAAGAAGATAAAAAAACTGAAGAATAAAAAAACCCCTCTAATGAGGGGTTTTTGGTTTATATGAATATTTATTAATAAATAATAAGTTTTAAAATATTATAACATGGTATTAAAAAAAGGTGATAAGGGTTCAGCAGTTAAGAAATTACAAGAACTTTTAAAAATCACAATAGATGGTGATTTTGGACCAGGAACTGAAGTAGTGGTTAGAAACTACCAAAAATCAAAAGGTTTATTAGCTGACGGTGTTGTTGGGGCAAAAACGGCTGAAATGATTGGATTCAAAATTGAAGATTACATATCTACCGATTTATCCACATCCTCAATACCCAGACCAACCAATGTTGACACATCTTCGAAAAATAGTTATATAACACAAGATGGCTTAGTTATTAATAAACTTTACCTACCAATAGACGAATATGTAAATGCAAGCACAACTAAAACTTGGTTGTTTTTACATCACACAGCTGGTGGTCATAATCCTTACGCAACCATTAAACAATGGGATAGTGATACAAGAGGACGTATTGCAACACAATACGTTATAGGTAATAAATCAACATCAAATGCGGAAGTTAAATACGATGGAGAAGTTGTTGAATGTTTTCCAGACGGTAATTGGGCTTATCACTTAGGTGATAATGGTAGTGCTAAACTACATCCAGATTCTATTGGGATTGAAATATGTAGTTACGGTTATTTAGTAAAAAAAGATGGAAAATATTATACATATGTTAACAGTATTGTACCTGAAGATCAAGTTTGTGATTTAGGATTTAAATTTAATGGACACCAGTATTACCACAAATATACTGACGCCCAAATTGAATCAACACGTAAACTAATTAAAGAAATTGTTAGACGTAATCCCAGTATTAATATAGAAAATGGGTTAAAACAATGGTTAAAGACAGAATCTCCCGTTACTGCTTTTGGATATAAAGATGATGCCTATTTTGGTAGAGTTAAGGGTTTATTAACTCATACAAATGTTCGTAAAGATAAAACAGATTGTCACCCACAACCCAATCTAGTTCAAATGATTAATTCCCTTTAATTTAACAATAAATGTTTTATATATGAGTATGAGAGGGAAAATACAACAACTTGATTTTATAGAATATATTTCAAAACCTATGGAAAAGGATGATATTACACTAATGTTTAAAATTAACAATGTAACACCAGAAAGAAGTGAGTTATACTTAGATTTTACACATTCTTTATTTGAAACTGTAACTACAACTTATTTGGGTGATGAGGTTATGAGTAATAAATCAACTAAAGAACATTTTGATTGGTGTTGGGAAAAAACATTAAGTTCATTTAATAAAGAGAAAATATATTTCGAAAGTAGTGAATTATATAGTTACTTTATAACACTATTTATAGAGTCTTTTTATAATGAAAATGATAAATCAGAAGAAAATGTTAATAAATTATTGGATTTTTGGAGGGATATTTTTACGTATTCAACTATTAAAACCCGTTCAGAATTAGAGGCATTTCTTGATTTATATAAACTTTTTGATAAATCTTTAATGAATTAGTATTTAGTTTTTTATTAAAATCACTAATTTTTACTTTAAATAAATGTTTTAAAAATGGATTCAAGAATTTTCGACATCGTAACAGCTAAATTAGCTACAAAAAAATTAGCCTCTGAGATAGAGCTAGAAAGAGTTATTAATGATAACTCAGATTCTTCAACTAAAGAAATTACAAAAAAAATAATGTGTAAAATTTCTGAATTGGTTACTATCACATCAGAACAACAGTTGTGGTTAAACTTACTGAAACAAACACAGCAAAGACCCGAAGAGGCAAATAATAACACAAACAAATAAACAATTAAAAAATGACAACAGACAGTCTAAATTCGTTAAAAGCGTTAGTTACTGAATTTGAAAGTAACTACTCTAAATTCACTGAAAAAGGAAATAAAGCTGCAGCAACACGTGCTAGAAAAGCTTTACAGGATATCAGAAATCTTGCAAAAGATATCAGAACCGAAATTAGTGATTCAAAAAAGAAAATGACAGCCTAATATGGTTGAATCTCTCTTAAATAAAGTATTATTTATAATTTTTTTCCTTTCGATTCTTAATGTTTTAAGACACGGTTGGAAAATATTTATGAGGTTGAGGGATGAAAAAGTTCCTAATAAGTATGAGCTCGCGAAAGTTGAGCTTGTACTTTTAGGCCTTTCTGTCGCGTATTTAATTAGCACAATTTTTATAGGAATTAAAATATAATGGAAATAGGAAATAAGGTTCGATTAAAAGATGGTCAAATAGGTACCATTATTAACAAAGAAGTCCCTTCATGTAGATGCAAAGGTCAAGGTGACTGGCTAATAGAAATTGAAACTATTGTTGCAGGTACGATTAGTAAAACGACGATAAAATCACCAATAAGTAAGAACTTAGAGGTTATTGCTTAATATAAATTAAAATGATACAAAAACGTTTTGAAGAATT
>Ga0307379_10004086_pt1 | contig 20963 bp, 19 predicted proteins | sample UN2MG_FD_202237 | JGI IMG/M metagenome (GOLD analysis project Ga0307379, IMG submission 202237) | Soil microbial communities from Risofladan, Vaasa, Finland - UN-2 | ecosystem: Environmental > Terrestrial > Soil > Coastal area > Acid sulfate soil | place: Finland: Risofladan, Vaasa | collected... | reverse complement strand
CGTGGTCATAACCGATGAGGAAACGCTCGCCAAACTGCGCTCGAAATTAAAATATGGCAATTACAACGCGCCAGCCGCGGTGGTGGTGTGCGGTAACCTTGCTATTGCTCAGAACGAATCAGCCACCCGCTATTGGGTGCAGGACTGCAGTGCGGCCACTCAAAACCTGCTGCTGGCCGCAGCCGGGTTGGGATTAGGCGCCTGCTGGATTGGCTCTTATCCCAAGGAGGACGTGATGGGCATGCTGCGCGAGACACTCGAGATCCCGGATGAGGTTTTCCCGCTCAACGTGATCTATGTCGGCTATCCGGCTGAGGAAAAGGCGCCGCGTACGCAGTATGACGAGAGCCGCGTCCACTGGGAAAAGTACTCGAATTGAATTACCAGAAAAGATTTGCTATACTATCAGTGAATACACGGTATTCATAATTTATCAAAATCAAAAAAATTGGAGGCAATAATGGAAGACTTTCTCAAATTTCGCAAGATGATCACCCCCATCATCATCCAGGTGCTATTCTGGGTGGGTGTGGCCGTCACGGTGATCGGTGCCCTGATTATGATGGGTACCAGCTTCGGCCGTTACGGCGGGGGTGCTGGCACCTTCCTAGGCGGGTTGGTGTTCCTCGTCCTGGGGCCTGTGGTAGTGAGAATCTACTGCGAACTACTCATCCTGCTGTTCCGTATGAATGATACCCTGACCGAGATCAAGGACGGTCTGGCAAAGAAATAATCTTCATAGTATAAAAAAAGCCCGCTGCCCGATAGGTATGCGGGCTTTTTGTTCATAACTGATTTGTCACGCTAACGCGAAGCGCGCAAGCGAGCGTGACGTAGAACAGTATCACAATTAGCTGTGCCTGTCGAATCCAACCTACAATGCGCTCATCCCTCTCCCTATTATCCTAACGGATTCCTATGGGGTAGAAGGGAGGGTAAGGAGAGATGCACGGAAATCATTTGGTAGAGTGAGACCGCTTCGCTATCGTTCGCGATGACCTTATTGGTGAAGTCCTCACATAGACAGAAAAAAAGGTGGGAAAAAGAAGTTGAAGTGTAAATCAGCCGCGGTAAAACTTTTTTAATTTGCTGATTTTTTCTTTTTTGTCTTATCTGTTGAGTGTGAGATTGCTTCGAATTGCTGCATATTTCTCGCAATGACAGAATTTATATGTAAGGGTAAAGATAATCCAATAGCATTCAGACGGCATTAAAGTTGTGACTTAGGTGTTGATTTCAAGCCGAGATAGTCATCCATTAAAAATAGGATTAACTTCCCGCGCACCCAATAATATTGATTATTCAATTTTTTTTTAAAAAATCACCTGCGTCAGCCACATCAGTGTTATCGCTACACCCATCACCAGCGACAAAATTGCGGAAAGCATGCTCCATACATTTCTGGCAGACGGGTCCTTGGCCCATTCTCTTTTCAGCAGCACAGCAGCCAGGACAAAGAACAAGATGGCGATGACGATTGAGTACATATACGACAATTTATTCTAATGTATTATTTCTTCAACCAAAATCAAACGAATAGACAACACCTGATTACACGGTAACCAGATCATGGATCCAGCGCTGTGACCGGAAACGCCAGATCGAGATAATGAATTTCAGCGCTTCTTCGGCCATCACCAGCAGGTAGACATAATACACCGGCAGCTGAAGCACAAACGCGCCCAGAAGCGCGAGCGGCACGCCAATGCCCCACAACGACAGCACATCCATTATCCAGGCAAAGCGCGTATCACCGCCGCTGCGCATCATGCCGATAAAGAATACAAAATTTGACGTCCGCAGCCACATGACGGATGCCAGCACCGCAATGATATTCAACCCGAATCCCCGCGCGGCGTCAGTGATATTAAAATAACTAATGATGAACTGCCTGCTTGATAACAGAAGGATTCCAAGAATAACTGCCAGCCCGAAATTTAACGCCAATGTCTGTTTCACAAATCCCTGCGCGTCTTCCTTTTGACCTTTTCCGATGGTGTTTCCGACCAGGATGGCGCAGGCGTTGGTCATGCTGAAGAAAGGCACAAATACGATTCCCTCAATAGTATCCTTTATAGCAACCGCGGCGTAAGCCTCAATGCCCATCCGCGCAAAAATGGCGTTATAAGCGGTAATTCCCAGTCCCCAGACAAGCTCATTGGTCATCACAGGCAGGACGCGCTGCAGAATCTTTTTCAGGAAAACGCTGTCAAACGAGAATATTTGGCGAAGCGGTACAGCTAGCGGCGTTTTAAAACGGTAAATCAGCATGACCAGCACCAGACATTCGGTCACACGCGCGATCAGGGTGGCGGCTGCGGCGCCATTCACACCCAAATTAGGCAGACCAAGCTTCCCAAATACAAACCCGTATCCCAGGGTGATATTCAGGAAGACACCAATAATGCTAGCCGCCATTGGCAGGCGCACATTTCCGGTTGAGCGCAGGACAAACGCGTACGTGTAAATGACAGGCGTAAAGAAGAAGCTGAAGCCGACAATCCGCAGCAATCCGGCCGCGATAGCGACAACTTCCTGGTTTTGAGTAAAAACGCCCAGGAACTGCCGTGGAAGAAATAGCGCGATCACCAGGAAAACACTGCCCACCCCCAGACCCAACAGCAGCGAGACGCCCAGCGTTTTCAACACACTTTGCTTGTCTTTCTTACCCCAGAACTGGGCGGTGAACAAGGAGCACCCGGAACTGACGCCAAACTGAACCAGCACGAGAATAAAGAAAAGCTGGTTGGCAAGCCCTGCGGCTGCGATGGGAAAATCTCCCAATCGCCCAGTCATGAACGTGGTCACCGAATTACCCAGCACCGTGAACAGATTCTGCAGCATGATGGGCCCACCCAGCTTGAAGAGTTTCTTAAGAAATTTTTTATCCCATGCCATAATTTTTCACCCGGTTAAACAGATGTGGATTATATATTAAAAGGCGTTAAAACCCGAAGGGCGTCAGGCAAGAGGTTGGCAAGTCGGGCAGATATGTGTGCCGCGCTGTCCGACCACCATACGTTCGATGGGAGTACCGCACTCGGGACAGGGTTCGCCTGTGCGTCCATAAGCGCGGAAATGGTTCTGGAAATCGCCGCCTTTGTACACCCAGTCGATGCTCGCACCGTTGCGGCGGATGCCTTCCTTCAAAACAACCCGAATGGCATCCAGCAGGCGGCGTGCATCACCTTCACTTAGTTCACTGGCAATCGCCAGCGGGTGAAGCTGCGCCAGATGAAGTGCTTCATCAGTGTAGATGTTGCCCAGCCCGGCCAGAAAGGACTGGTCCATCAGCAGCGGTTTAAGCTGGCGCTTGCGCGCGGCCAGCACCTTGTGGAATTTCTCTGCGGTCAGTGAATTCTCAAGCGGCTCCGGACCAAGATCGCCCGTGACCTCGCCCGCATCCGCCACCAGCCAGACACGCCCAAATTTGCGCGTGTCGTTAAAGACCAGCCGCTGGCCATTGTTAAGAATCAGTGCCATCCGGTCGTGCTTATCCAATGGAATTGGCTCGCCACCTTGGTCTAGATGGTCTTCAACGCGCAGATCGCCGCTCATGCGCAGGTGGACCAGCATGGCATCCCGTGAAAGCGAGAAAACCAGGAACTTCCCGCGCCTTGTGAGAGCGGTAATAATTTGTTCCTTGATCCTCTCTGAGAATTCCTCCGGTGAGGGAATAGCAATTGTGCGAGCCCACTTTACCTGTGCATTCTTGATAGAGCAGCCGATGATGGATGTTTGGTATTCACCTTTACCGTCGCTTAGGACGCGCGCGATGGTTTCGACTTCAGGGAGTTCAGGCATAGCAGCATTTTAACAAAAAATCTTTTGATATTTCAATTTTGTAAAATTTTTTCTAGCCGGTCTTATGAATTTATAAGTTATAATTTTTCAAGAAATTTGCGATTTGAAATTTTAATAGAATTAATCTAAATAAATCTGATCTTCTCAAGATCGTAATTTCCACTATTAAATTCAACCAACTTATTCCAATCAATCCCACCATCATTTTTACAATAAGCTGATATGAATTCTCCTGTCATTTTGTTCAGAATCTTGCCTTTTTCTTTCATGAATTGCTCATTATGCTGTTTAGCTCTAAAGCCTATTGGTTCAATTATTTCTTTATAAAGAGAAATATTTCCACTGACAAATGTCCAAAAATTTTGTCCGACTAATTTCCAGTATCCCTTAGTATGTAAAGATGTTTGTGTTTTTCCATAACAAATTCCTAGTATCGTGAATACCCTAATCTGGGGATTGTGTTGATGAATAATTCTTCCTGCCAAGTCAAAATCTTGGGCTAATTTGTTATGTTGCGCGTTATTTCCCCAATTTGTTCCAGATTTAATAGAAATTAAATAATGAGATGAATCTTCGATAATTTCTAAATCAATACCCATAGATGCTGATTTATGACCATTTCTCGTTTTGCTTGCAATATAGATGGCTAATCCTTCCAAAAAATCGCCAAACATCTTTTCTTCTGATGAAGATAAAAAAGCATCTAAAAATCCGTTTAGAAGCTCCCCTGCAGATTCAACATTTTTCGCTTTAAATAAATATGGATTTTTCTTTAATAAGATGTTTATGTTTAATTTTTTTAGTCTTTCTATTCTTTTTTCATGGAAAAAAACAATATTTTTATTTACATAATCGGTAATCACTTGATTATCCAAATTATCCATCATCCCTCATTTTCTGAATCATCATAATCTGAAACTATATCTGCAATTCCTGGAACTCCCAATTGTATATTTTCAATTCTTTTTTGAGATAATTCCACATATTCAGGTTCATTATCAATTCCGACATAATTTCTGCTTAATTGTAGAGCTGCAACTGCAGTTGTACCACTTCCAATGAAAGGATCTAAAACAACATCGCCTGGTTTAGTAAATAATCTGATAAACCACCCTGGTAATTTTGTAGGGAAAACTGCACTGTGGTTTTTATTTGAGCATTCAGTCGCCATATGTAAAACATTTGTTGGGTATACCTTGTCTCGGCCAATCCAATTAGAGACATTTTTTCCGAAACCACTATTAACTCGCGACTCATCCCTCATTTTGTCTGTTTCACTTAAATTATTTAATCTGGTTTTTGCCCACTCACCAACAGGAACCATTACTTCATCCTGATAAAAATTAAATTTTCGGTTTTTGTTAAATTGAAGAAGTCTTTCCCAAGAATCACGAAATCTGTTAGGCCATTTTCCGGGAACAGAATTTTTTTTGTGCCAAATAAATTCCTCCGTCCACAGCCAACCTTGGTCACGCATTTTTTGAATTAATTCCAAAACATAAGTATGTCTTTCTCCTTTTACAACTCGCTCTTTAATATTTAATATAAATGTCCCAGTTGGTTTTAATACTCTTAGGAATTGCTTTGATTTTTTCTCAAACCAATCTACATACCTGTCAGGTTTGATCCCACCATATGTATTATTTCTTTGGTCTGCATATGGGGGAGATGTAAAGATTAAATCGAAGAAATTATCGTCATAATCTAATAATTCCTCTTCGCAATCCCCATTAATTATTATATTGATCTTGTTCTTACTCATATTAAATATAGAAATAATTTTCTATATTATACATTAATTTTACTCGTTGAACATTTCGCCCACGCTGCGGCCCTGATTGGCGCGGCTGATCACCTCCGCCAGCAACGGCGCCACGCTGATGACCTTCAACCGCCCACCGAACAACGCTTTCTTTTCGGGCGACATTGGAATGGTATCCGTTGTGATGAATTCCTTCACGGGCAAAGCCGCCAGCCGTTCAGCGGCACCCTCCGCCAGCACAGGGTGGATGAAGAAAAGGTAAATATCTTTCGCGCCTTTCTCTTTGATCAGGTTGACCGCCGAGATGATGGTGTTGCCGGTAGAGATCTCCTCATCTAACAGGATGCAGTCGCGGCCGTCCACATCGCCGATCATGGTCAGCGCCTGGGCAGTCGGGTCGTTGGAGACACGGCGCTTTTCAATGAATGCCAGGGGTAGGTCCAGCCGGGTGGCATAGTTGCGCGCCTTTTTGGCGAAACCCAGATCCGGCGAGACCATCACAGGATCCTTCATCTTGTTCTTCAACTCCTCCATGTATCCGATCAGCACATGGAAGGCGTAAAGGACATCCCCTGGAATGGAAAAGAAGCCCTGGATCTGGCCGGCATGCAAATCGAGCGTCATATAACGGTCAGCGCCAGCCACCTCGATCATATCTGCCACCAGGCGGGCAGTGATGGGGACGCGTGGCTGGTCCTTCTTGTCCGAGCGTGAATAGCACAGGTAGGGCACCACTGCGGTGATCCGCGCCGCGGAATCCAGGCGCAGGGTCTGGATAAGGATGAGCAGCTCCATCAAGTTGTGTTGGACGGGGATGGAGGTGCTCTGGATGACGTAACAGTCCTGGCCGCGTACGCTGGAATGCAGCTTGACGAAGATATTGTCATTTGGGAAGGTGACAATATCGCGCTCACAAAGCGGCATCTTCAGGTAATCAGCAATCGACTGAGCCAGCTCAGGGGAGGAGGTGCCGGAATAAAGCCGGACGCCGCCGTACATCAGGGAGGCAGCGGAATGCGTGTGGCCAGGATTGCTCATACATTACCTCCGTTCTCTTTCTTCCAATCATTCTTAAGTATACTCATCATCAGCACGTCAATGTAATGCCCCTCATGATAGCGGGCTTCGCGAAGGCGCCCCTCGTGTTTGAAACCGGCTTTTTCATAGCAGCGGATGCCTGCTGGATTGGTTTCGAACACCTGCAGGTAAATGCGGTTGAGATTGAGATTACCAAAACCGTACCCGGCCATGAGGCGCATCGCTTCGCAACCATACCCCTGATTCCAGAAGTCCTTGCGCCCGATCATGATACCGATTTCTGCGCTTCGTTCGCGCTGGTCGCAATTTCTAAAACCAATACCTCCAAAATGCTCCCAGACATCCGACAAGCGTATATCGAGACTCAGGGATTGCTCTCCGGGTGGCTGCTCAAGATTATTCTCGAACCATTTTTCTTCTTGTGATAAAGATATCGGTTGGAAGAACGCCAGATTTCGTTTGACTTCCGGATCGTTCAGCCACACCACAAAACGCGGCAGATCGTCTTTCTCAACCGCTCTTATTCTTACACGTTCGCCAATGACCATTTTCGTTATGGATTCAATCGATTCGGTCCGCGGAAGAGGTACACGCTTTCGCGGATGTTCTTGATATCCAGCAGCACCATCATCAGCCGCGAAAGACCCATGCCGAACCCGCCATGCGGGGGACATCCATAGCGGAAGAAGTCCAGGTAGAACTGGATGTTGTCCAGCCCCAGCCCTTTTTCCAGCGCCTGTTCTTTAAGGATCTCGTAGCGGTGCTCGCGCTGCGCGCCGGTGGCGATCTCCAGCCCACCGGCGATCAGGTCAAAGCTGCGGGTCAGCTCGGGGTTATCCGGATAGCGCATGTGATAGAAGGGGCGCACGCCGATCGGCCAGTCGATAATATAAAGGAAATCGTGGTTGTGTTCCTTCTTGACGTAATCCGCGATGGCGCGCTCGCCGCCCGGATCCAGGTCGCCTTTGCGTTCCGGCGGCAGCTGATAGCCGGCTTTCTTCAGGATGCTGTACACTTCCGCCATGGTCATGCGCGGGAAGGGCACCTCGGGAATAACGATATCCACACCAAAGACTTCCTTGATCTCATCGCTTAAATGCTCTTTGACGCGCTGGTAGGAATACTGCATCCAGCGCTCCGTGAAGGCCAGCACATCCTCGTGCGTGTCGATCCAGGATATTTCCATATCCAGGCCGGTAAATTCGGTCATATGGCGCGAGGTGAAGGAAGGGTCCGCGCGGAAGACAGGGCCGATCTCAAACACGCGCTCAAATCCGGCCGCCATGGCCATCTGCTTGTAGAACTGCGGCGACTGCGCCAGATAGGCCTTGCCGCCGAAATAGTCCACCTCAAAAAGCTCCGCGCCCGACTCGCTGGGGCTGCCCATCATCTTGGGCGAATGAATCTCAATGAAACGTTCTCTCAGCCAGTACTCGCGCATAGCATGTTCCAGCGCGCTCTGTACCTGAAAGAACAGCAGGTTCTGTCTGCGGCGCAAGTCCAGATAACGCCAGTCCATGCGGAAATCAATGGCCGGTATATTCTCCTCATCAAAGGGGTCAAAGGGCAGTGGGGTTTCTGCAAGGTTTTCCACCTTCAAGTCCTGCAGCTGGATCTCCAGCCCGCCGAGTTTGACCACCACGTTCTCCACCACCTTACCTGTGATTGTCAGAGCGGATTCCGTGCCCAGTGTGGAGATCAGGTCGCCAAGTTCGGGGTGATCTGGGCGGTAATTGGCTACCTGCACCAGACCGGTGCGGTCGCGCAGTATAAGGAACTGCATTTTTTTCTGGTCGCGCAGGGTCTGCAGCCAGCCCTGGATGGTAACCACCTGGTTGAGATGGTCTTTAAGGCTTCCAATCGGCGTTTGATTCATGATTGCTGGATTTCTCCTGAGAAGAATTAAATATTGCTTAAGTAAATTGTAATATAAATATTCTGCTGGAAGGCGGTCACAATAATCGAGATGTAATATACTCAAATTACGATGAGAAAAATACTCGTTATTGATGATGATCAGGGGATAATTGACCTGATATCCCAATATCTAAAAAAAGAAGGGTATGAGGTTTACACAGCAGAGGACGGGCCTTCCGGGTTAAAAGCAGCGGAATCATTTAAACCCGATTTAATAATTTTGGATATTATGCTGCCAGGATTCGATGGGCTGGAGTTATTGTCAAAAATCCGGCAAAGATCCGATGTATACGTCATCATGCTGACAGCCAAAGCTGAAGAAACGGATAGAATCGTTGGTTTGACAGTTGGGGCAGATGATTATATGGTCAAACCCTTCAGTCCGCGCGAGCTTGTTGCGCGGGTAAAAGCGGCATTCAGAAGAATAGACACCCCAAAAGGGACTGCCAACGCGATTATTTACAGCTTTAAAAATATTAAAATTGATACGGGAAGCCGAAAAGTATGGGTGGAGAATAAAATCGTTGAACTAACCACAATTGAATTCGATATGCTTAAAGCTTTTGCGGAATACCGGGGCATGGTATTAACCCGCGAACAATTGCTAAGGAATGTATGGGGGTATGAGTATTTCGAAGACCTGAAAGTAGTCGATGTCCATCTAGGCAACCTTCGGAGGAAATTAGGCGCGAATCACAGGATCACAACCGTTAGGGGAGTTGGTTATCGATTTGAAGCGGAAATAGAATGAAAATCCTAAAATATTTTCAAAGTCACCTTAACTTGAAGTTGTTTTTTTCTTTTTTTATAATAATTTTTGTCTTAACAATAGTCTTGATTGCGGCGGTTGAATTCGTGATGCCCAATGCGTTCCAAAAACATCTCGAATTTATGAATTCGTTGCTTGAGGGCGAACAAGCAGTTTTAGATAAACATGAACTTAATCTTTTTGGAAGCTTCCGGTCAGCGATTTATGCAGCTTTAAGTTTTGCGATACCCGTCTCGCTGATTTCATCAATTATCCTGAGTATATCTTTTAGCAATCAGTTTGTTAATCCAATCAAGGAAATGGCAGTTGTTAGCCGTGAAATCAGCAAAGGAAAATTTAACGTCAGGATCCCACTATCAAAGAAGATTAATCTGGATGAAATGGATGAACTAAAACAATTGGCGATCAGTTTTAATCAAATGACATCAAGATTGGAAAAAACAGAAGAATTGAGAAGGCAATTAATTGGGGATGTATCTCATGAACTGAGGACACCCATTTCTTTGATCAAAGCGTCTATGGAGGGGCTGATCGACGGGATTGTTCCTGCGACAAACAAAATTTATTATCAGGTCCAGGTTGAAGCGGATCGCCTGACAAAACTGGTGAATGACCTGCAGGAACTAAGTATTATTGAGTCAGGCGCTTATCAACTTAATAAAGAGAATTTTGATATCAATGATGTGATTTCATCAGTTATAGCAAATCTTTCTCCGCAATATTCGAAAAAAGATATTCAAGTCATAACGAATTTCCAGAAAACAAAAACTACCGCGTATTTTGATATTGATCGAATTAAACAGGTTCTAACCAATATTCTAGCCAATGCTTATCAATACTCGCGAAAAGGCGGAATTGTCAAAATTACAAGCATCGCTAAGGATAACCACATTGAAGTTTCTATTAATGACAATGGCAGGGGGATAAGCAGAGAAGACCTGCCCCACATCTTTACACGCTTTTTCAGGGCGGATAAATCGCGCTCCAGAAACAGCGGAGGAAGCGGGATTGGGCTCACCATCGCCAGGCAGCTTGTTGAAGCTCATGGCGGGAAAATCCAGATCGAAAGCCAGGGGGAAAACAAAGGAACAACAGTTTCTTTTACCATTCCATGCAATTAAGCGGCAACTTTACTGCAGCTTTCCTCTCTATAATCTTTACTAAATCTTTACTAAAAACAGATTTGCCCTTTAATCCCATTTTATATCCTAGTAAGTAAATAGATTCATGAAAGGAAATTTATTATGATGATGGGATTTGGCTTTATAATCTTTTTGGTCTTCGCAGGAGTTGTTGTTGTTGCTGCTGTAGGGATCGGAAAACTGCTTTTTTCCAACAACACTTCACTATCAAATATTTTCAGCGGATCAGCAAAAAAAACTTCGAGGGAGATACTTGAAGAAAGATTTGTACGGGGCGAAATCAGCCGCGAAGAGTTTGAATTAATGAAGGCAGAAATTGCGAAGTAAAAAAATAAACCATGACATAATTGGTATTGAAATCAATCATGGAGAAAAGAATCGTATGAAAGTGAATTTAAAGAAAACCAATCATCAAATGATGGATCACAGCGGCCATGCTGGCCACGATATGCACCAGGGCCATCATGACCACGCAGATCATGATATGCACAAGGAGCATGAAGAACATATAGACAATGACATGCACCAGAGCCATGAAGAAAGTGCAAGCCATGATAAACACGCCGATCACGGCGATCATGAAAGACACGGCGATCATGTGGACCACAGCGGACATGAACAGATGTTCCGTAAACGGTTCTGGTTATCACTGTTCCTGACCATCCCGGTACTCTTATTCAGCCAGTCCATTCAAAAATGGCTCGGATTCAGCATGCCCGAATTTATCGGAAGCCGCTGGATCGTACCGGTATTTTCAACGATCATTTTCTTATATGGCGGCATTCCATTTATCCAAATGTCAATTCCGGAGCTTAGAAATAAAAAGCCCGGGATGATGGCGCTTATATCCCTGGCGATCAGTGTTTCCTTTATATACAGCGTTACGACCACCTTTTTCCCTCTGGGGGAAAGCTTCTACTGGGAGCTAGTCACCCTGATCGTGGTGATGCTCTTTGGACACTGGATGGAAATGCGCAGCGTTCGTAAAGCATCTTCTGCGCTGGACGAACTGGCAAAATTGATGCCTGACACCGCGGAGCTTGTGCTTGAGAACGGTAAGACGAAATCTGTCCGCACTGCGGATTTAAAAACCGGAGACATGATCCTGATCCGGCCGGGAGAAAATATCGCGGCGGACGGAGAGGTTGTTGAAGGCGAATCCGATGTGAATGAAGCGCTGATCACCGGTGAATCCACGCCTGTAAAAAAGGTTCCCGGCAGCTCAGTCATCGCCGGATCCATTAATGAGGTGGGAAGTCTGCGGGTGAGTGTTACAGCCACTGGCGATAAGACAGCCCTAGCTGGCATCATGCGGCTGGTCGAACAGGCGCAAAAAAGCAAGTCCAATACCCAGCTCCTAGCTGATAAAGCGGCGGCGTGGTTATTTTATGCCGCCCTGGCAGTTGCCGGATTATCCGCCGTTTTATGGACCATCGCGGTGGGTCTCAACGTGGAAGTTTTAAAGCGTGTGGTTACCGTCCTCGTAACGGCCTGTCCGCACGCGTTGGGATTGGCAATCCCGCTGGTTGTCGCGATCAGCACAGCCATGGGCGCCGAAAACGGAATTTTGGTCCGCGACCGGCTGTCCCTGGAAGAAGCGCGCAAATTGGATGTGATCGTGTTTGATAAGACAGGCACGCTCACAGAAGGTAAGTTCGGGGTTGTCTCCATCGAAACAATAGATGGTAATAATGAAAATGATATGCTTGCGACTGCCGCGGCCGTGGAAGGCGATTCAGAACACCTCATCGCAAAAAGCTTCCTCCGGGCGGCAGGAGAAAGAAATCTCAAAGTTCCAACTGCGACCGAATTTGAGGCAATTAAAGGCAAGGGTATTCAAGCAAAAGTTTCAGAGAAGAAATACTTTGTCGGCGGACCCAGGCTGCTGGAATCGCTGAAGATCAAATTGCCCGCGAACCTTGAAAAATTTTCGCAATCTTCAGGTAAAAAAGGCCAGTCAGTCGTTTATCTGGTGGAAGGCCAGAAAACGCTGGCGGCCTTCGCTCTGGCAGATGTAGTGCGGAAAGAGAGCAAAATTGCTGTTCGGGAACTGCATAAATTGGGGATCGAGGTGGCGATGCTGACAGGCGACAGCCAAAAGGTCGCCGCTGCTGTGGCAAAAGAGATCGGGATTGACCGGTATTTTGCCGAGGTGCTTCCTGAGGATAAAGACTTAAAAATCGCGGCTCTTCAAAAAGAAGGGAAGCGGGTCGCCATGGTCGGTGATGGGGTCAATGACGCGCCTGCGCTGATCCGCGCGAATGTCGGTATTGCAATAGGCAGCGGTACGGATGTAGCCGTGGAATCGGCCGGATTGATCCTGGTGAAGAATAATCCGCTGGATATCGTGCGCATCATCCACCTGAGCAAAGCAACCTATCGGAAGATGATCGAGAACCTGATCTGGGCCACTGGGTATAACGTATTGGCTCTGCCGATCGCTGCGGGAGCTTTGGCGCCCTGGGGAATCCTGTTATCACCGGCTGTGGGCGCGATTTTCATGTCCCTCAGCACTGTACTTGTAGCGATCAATGCGCAATTGTTAAGACGAACCAATAAAAAATTAGAGATTCAGTTTGCTGAATAATGAAAAAAAATCAATGAAGAACAAAAGAGGTATGACTCATGATATGTTAGGCATAACTGGATATACCGGGTAGGTTTTTGCTCAGAGGTGGCATGGCGATTTCATTGAAATTAGCTAACTTGACAAAGCCTGAATTAGACCGGATAAGCCATATAGCTCAACTCAATCTTAGAAGTATTATGGTTGCTTCAAAAATAAAAAATAAAGGATATATAAGATGATTCGAAAAATAGTCATTACTTTTTTTACAGTTTTATTACTCTCCTCATGCAACACCCCTGCCGCTTTAATTGAAAATAAAGAGCTGGCACCAAGCGGATATGAAATGATATCTGCTCAGGATCTGCAGGAATTGATGCGGGATGAAGAGGTCACATTGGTCAATGTGCATATCCCGATGGAAGGCAGTATTCCGGATACCGACCTGACGATCCCCTACAACGAGGTGGATCAGTACCTGGACCAATTCCCCGCGGATAAAGATGAGAAGATCGTCATATACTGCCGGTCTGGCTCGATGGGCGATGAGGCCTCGCAGACTCTGGCTGATCTCGGCTATACCAATGTGTGGAATCTGGAAGGCGGTTATAACGTCTGGAATGCTTTAGGGCTGCCCTTTGAGGAGTAGATAATATGAAACGTGGACTTTTGATAGGCAGTTTTTTATTGATCATTCTGGCAGCCTGCGGGGGCGATGCCTCCGAAACAGCTTCAAAAGCCGGCAAGTTTGGCGCGGTGACCATCTACACCTCGCCTACCTGAAGCTGCTGCACGGAATGGGGCCAGTACCTTGAGAAAAATGGTTTTGAGGTAAAGGTGGAAGAAACCGATGCCATCGACGAAATTAAAGCCAGATACCAGGTACCGCAAGCGCTCCTTTCGTGCCATACAGCCATCGTGGATGGCTACGTGATTGAAGGGCATGTCCCGGCCGCGGAGATAGTCAGATTGCTGGAAGAACGCCCGGATGTGATCGGCATCGCGGTTGCCGATATGCCGCCCGGTTCCCCCGGCATGGATATCCCCGGTTTTGAAAAAGACCCTTATGACGTGATCTCTTTCAATGAAGCAGGTGAGACAGCGGTATTTTCAAGCTACCCGAAATAATCATCTCAAAAAGAAATAAAAGGTTCTTCATTAGTTTAATCAACCAAAATACGAACTTGTAAAATTTGATATTCAATTGCGTTTAGTGGGAAAATCTTATGAATCGTCTTATTTATGAGGTTGGATATCGAGTTATGAGGATGCCCTGGGATGTCGGCGTTCGCCAGGAGCTGCGGGACCAGGTTGAATCTGGAATCATTAAATCCGGAAGAGCCATCGATCTGGGATGCGGGACTGGTAGCAATTCTATTTTCCTTGCCGGAAAAGGATTTGAGGTGACCGGTGTGGCTTTTTCAGAAACCGCAATTCGAAAAGCGAAGCTTAAAGCCAGATCGGCTGGAGTTAAAGTAAATTTCGTTCTGAACAATATCACGACGCTTGAGAATATGGGTGAAAAATTTGATTTCATCCTTGACATCGGCGCTTTCGATGATTTGAACAAGTTGGATAGAAAAAAATACAGGGAAAATATTTTAGGAATTTCACACCAGGGAACACAATACTTTATTTTTTATCATGAGTGGAGTCCAAGATGGTTTGAAAAATTGCTTCCTACGCGGATTTTCATGTTTCCCGGCGAGATCTAGGATTATTTCGGGGATTATTTTAAAATTGATTGCATTGGCGGAATAGAAAAACCTGATTATTCAGAAATATTGCCCGCATACAAGATTTATCTGATGAAAAGAATATAATCTTTCTTTTCTTTAAATAATAAAGAGGGCTGCGCTGCAGCCCTCTCTTTTTTTCTCTTCTCTTTCATTATCCATACATCTTTTTATTAAGATTACCTTCAATTCAGGTAATTATCATTCTGATTAATAATTTTGGAATTCAAATGGTTTTCAACTTGAGCGCTCCACAAATAATGACAAAATATACAAAAAATCCTGAACAACGGCTCATATTTCGCTCTTTATCTTTTGGTCCAATTTTGTATAATGTTTTTAATCCAACGACTCAATTTTTTCACCCATTACCTGAAGGTTATAAGGAGGTTCATAGAAATGCCTGAAATACTTATAATTGGCAGCGCTTCCCTCGACACGCTTCACATCAAAGGGCAGCCGGTATCCTCGCCCGGCGGAGCGGGAATGTACACCGCGATGGCGGCCAAACGCAGCGGCGCGAACGTGGCCATGTTCGGCCCGCGCCCTGACCCGATGCCTGATATCCTGCGGCCGGTTGACGAGCGCTGCGACCGCTGGTTTGGGCCTTCGGTCACCCAGGAGGAACTTCCCCGTTTTGAGATCAAACATGAAGGCGACAAGGCGGTCTACCTGGATTTCTTTATCAGGGCGGAACTGCGCCTCGATCCCGGGGATCTGCCCGCGGACCTGTTGAAGTTTGATGGCCTCCATATCATCCCGTTGGGGGATCCTGAACATCAGCATAAATTTGTCAGGGAATGCCGCAAGCGCGGCGCCCGCTATATCTCCACCGGGACATTCATTAAAGATGTTAAGGAGAATCCGGATGTGGTCAGAACCACAATGGACGCTTCGGACGTTTTCTTTATGAATGAAGAGGAAGCGGTATGCTTTTTTGGTTCTCTCGATACCGCGAAAACATCTCCCGGGAAACTGCTGTTCATCACGCTGGGCAGGAAAGGGGCGCTGGTAATCCAAGGGGATTACCAGACCCATGTACCGGCTTACCCCGCGGAAATTCTGGATCCCACAGGTGCGGGCGATACTTTCTGCGGCGCGGCGCTGGCGAACCTGCTGCGGGGGATCCATCCGGTCATGGCTGCCAGAATGGCCACGATTCTCGCGGCGCAGGAAATAGAGAACATCGGTCCGGCCGCTCTCCTGTGGGACGCGCCCCCGCCGTCTATGCAGCTGGATGACAGGGTGGAGATCAACCCGCTTCAGGTGGAAGAGATCGCGAGGATTATCAAGTACCTGCCGGAAGCCAGGCCGTTCGATTTCACCAGTGATGATCTTCCTCCCGCTGGCCATCCCCTGGCGCTGGAGTATTTCTTCATATCCACCCTCCAACAGTTCAGTTTCTGGGAGGACAGGGATGGAAAATATGATTATCCGTTAATCGCGTCAATCGATGGCGCCCTCCTCAAGGGATCATCTTATCTATATCGTTCATACCTCCGCCCGCTGGACAGCGATCCGGATTTCTATTCCCCCTCGCGTCAGGCAGAACTTACCGAAGAGGAATTGCTGGCTGTGTACCGCGCCGATGACGGGACGGATCCGATACCGGCATTTGATCTGCACCTGCAGCAGGCGCGCCAGTATGGCCAGGATATGCTATCAATGGGCATCACCGCGCGGGATGCGGTTGCCCGCGCCAATCAATCAGATACTCCCCTTAAAACCTTCCTGATGCTGCTCGACCATATTGGCGGTTACAAGGAAGATCCGACCAGAAAGAAATCCATGCTCCTGGCGCTCTGCCTCAACCAGAGGCCGGAGGCATTCCTGCGGTTCGGAAAAGATGAAGTGCCCACACCGGTTGTGGATTATCACGCCATGCGCACCTGCCTGCGCACTGGGATGATCAATGTCCTGGATAAATCCTTTGAAACCAAATTGGCAGACCGGCAGCTCATCTCTCGGGAAGAGGAATGGAGCGTGAGGTACGCGACCTATAAAATCCAGGAAAATGTCGCGCTGATCTCGGGAAAGGCAATTGGCGCTGTGGACTGGTTCTTCTTCAACTATATGCGCAGCCACTGCCCTGAGATGTCCGAGCCGGTTTGCCGGGAGTGCGCGATTAATCCGGTTTGCGCCCACCGCAAGGACCTGTTCCAGCCGGTGATCCGCACGACTTTTTATTAAAATAGCATTTCAATCGGAGAATATATGAAGAAAATTTGGATCGATACGGATCCCGGCGTAGATGATGCAGTGGCGATTGCCATGCTCCTGGAGGCGAAGGACAAGATCCAATTTGTGGGCGCTTCAACCGTCTTTGGCAACGTGGATGTCGATCAAACGACACGCAACGCGCGCTTGTTATTTCAAGCTGGCGGTCTGGGTGATCTGCCCATCGCGCGCGGCGCGAGCGGTCCGCTCGGTATCTTACGTGAGACCGCTCCTTACGTGCACGGCGACAACGGGCTGGGGAACATGGAGCTGGCGGAGCCGACCATGCCGGTCAACGCCCTGACAGCCCCGCAGGCCATCATCAATATGATCCTCAAGCACCCACATGAGATCACCCTCTTTCCAATCGGGCCGCTCACCAACATCGCCATGGCCTATCTGCTGGAGCCAACGATCACTGCGTTGGTTAAAGAAGTGGTCATCATGGGCGGCGCAGTCTTCAGCCCTGGCAATATCACGCCAGCCGCAGAAGCCAATTTTTACCACGATCCGCACGCTGCCCAGATCGTCATTCGCGCCGGATGGCCAATCGTTCTTGCCGGGCTGGACGTGATGCAGTACGGCGTGGTGCCGCAGGAAACCCTGAACAGGATTTGTGCGGCCAAAAAGCCACTGACGCCCTACATCGCTGGTGCGCTTCCCTTCTTCAAGAAATTCTCGGAATTGGTTGACGGAGAAGGTATGGTGTTTTTTCCGGACACCCTTGCAGCGGGTTACCTGCTTGCGCCTGAGATCTACACGCTGGAAGAAACGCGATTGTATGTAGAAACCGCGGGCGCCTGCAAAGGGCAGAGCTTGCCCGTGAACCGGCAAAGATGGTTTGAAATCAAAGGGGACGACCGGGTGTTCGATGCCGACAGCAACCTGGGCCTGGTTAACGTGATGACCAAAGTGGATAAAGGTAAATTCCTGGCTCTGATGGAAAAGCTGTTAACCTAACCAAAAACAATATTATTTATAGAAAATCGGAAAGCCCAATGGGCAAGCGCATCCCGGCTTAAGACATACTCCGATTCCTTTTAGAAAATAGATCAAATTAATCACTTTATTATTCTGCCAGGATACGGTCCCCATCCTCATCAAAAGCAATCTTTCCGGTCAGGCCTATGAAATCATGTGTGGATCGTACTGCGGCAGCTAGTTTGGCCAATTCAATGCGTATGCTGTATTCGCTCATATTTGCTGTGGTTTCAATGGCGTTTAGCAACACGTGTACTGCATCGTATGTGAATGCCATCAGCGCGCGGATATCGTCGGGCAGCGGTCCGTACCGACTCTCGTACCTGGTATAGAAATCCTGTACACTTACAAGCTGGTTAATGTAATTTTCCGAAACTCCATGATCCAGCAACTGCCTATCATTAGGGACAGTACGGTTGAATCCCCCATCTCCATATAAGGCTGTCAGATCCTCTTGTATGGCAGTCCCTGAAATGCTTACCAGGTTTCTTGGTTGGTAGACCGGTAAAGATCCCGTTGCCGCAGTAGAGCATAACGGTCCAATCACTCCGGTTATTTTTGGATATTCCATGATGAGTTGCTCGGCTGCCTCGATACCTGCAGTTTGCTCGCAATGGTCGTCGATCTGCACAAGAGTGACAGGGAATTCATCAAACAGGAGTCCATAATCTTCTACCGCCATTTGTGCTACCTTCCACATATGCGGGTAGAAATCAGAGAGTTGACCGGTGACTGGCCCCTGTACGGCAATCTCAATAGCGCTCCCTTCCTGAATAACGATCAGATCCTTTGAGGCGCTCTCCGTTGTTGGTTTGATCGCACTCGTCATCCCTTCTGACGCATGCCCACACAGAGCCTCAACGCCATCTGCGCAATATTCTACACTTCCCCCGATCATCGTCATCAATACCTCGATTTCAATCAACTCCTTGACCGGTAAGGTGAGCGGATTATCCGAAAGGATAACGATATCCGCCCATTTTCCGGGTGCCAGGCTGCCTTTTACGTCCTCCTCGAAAGTGGCATAGGCACCATTGAAAGTTAGAGATCGCAACGCCGCTTCTACAGACAGTAGCTGGCTGTTCATCCATGTTTCGGGGATACGATTATTGGTATCCGTGTGAGTGGCAGCCTTATAGATCAATCGCAGCGGAGAACCGGCAGGCGCACCGCCGCTTTCTATGAACGTATCGTTCGTAAACCAAGGCCAATCCGTGCTGCCAGCTATGGTTATACCTGCCTGAAAGATATCTTTCCAGCGAGTGAGAAGAGGAAAATCCTGCTCCGGGACTTTCTCGTGAAAGGTGGGGTCGGCTTGGAGGATGTTGCCCGGGGAGTTCAGTTGGATCGAAGCGATGTAGCCCTGTTTTTGTATTTCAGCTAATTGTTCATCGGTAATTGCGATGACGTGCTCAATGCGATGGCGGTATGCGCTGTTATCCTCGCCCTGAAGGGCCAAACCTAAGGCATCCAGAACCATTGAATGACCTTTAATTGAAAACGTGTGGATCGCAACCTGCCATCCGGCTTGATGTGCAGCTTTTACTTCTTCATTTAATTCGCTTTGCTCCCAATTAATGATATGCCCCCAGTCGTTGTCCATGGAGAATTTCACACCGGCAACTCGGACATGGGGACTCAAGACCTCAAGGGGTGAGTACTGCAAATAGGGACGGCCAAATCGATGGTCAAGATAATTTACAGGCAGATAGGCATTAACCCGAACGCGCAGGCGTTCTTCCTGGTCTAATGATAAAAGCTCTGCCAGTCTATCCGGTGAGACAAACAACTCGTTTATGCTTGTCCAGCCGTTCTCAAGCAGATATTGGATAATCTCATCCACAGTTTGAAAATTCGTCAATTCATCATCACCAATCCAATGGGCATGTGAGTCAATGAAGCCTGGAAGCAAGGTCCTGCCATCCAGATCAACTTCCTGAGTTTCAGGTCCGCTCAGCGCCAAAACTCCTTCGCTGGACCCGACCGCAAAAATCTCATCACCAAGAATGGCAATTGCTTCTGCGAGAGGCTGGTCGTGCTCCATGGTAAGGACTTTTCCGTTGTAGAAAATAGTATCCGGAAAACTATCTTCTGTACTCTCCATATCAATGATCTTTGTGATTGGAGTCTGGGTCACCGCGGGGTTTGATTGTTCGCCTGCGTTTTTCTGTCCTTTGGCTGCCTCCGGAGTGCTTTTTACCGTCTCGGGAGATGCTATTGGTGGTGAAACGCCCGGACTACATGCGGATTGGGAAATTAATAGAAAAAAAACGAGAAATTTCAGGACATGAGGCTTTTTCATTTTTCCCTCCAGGGAATATTGTTTCTTGACAATTTATTATATATATTATAGTTTCCTTTCCTCTGTAGATGATGGAGCATATGATTGCGGATGAAAAGTTTACAATTGCGCTTGCGAACTTTCACGCACGAGGTAGATGGAAATGTGGAGTACTGCACACTTGGCCATAATGAACTTTACCCATAATTCATCCTATTCACACCGGGAAAGCATTAGGTTAATCTGTGAATTACGCCTAGTTCAATAAAAAGATTTAAAGCATGGCTATCAAAAGTCCATTTTGACGATAATTATATCTACGCCGAAAGGTATCTTTTTAGAGATCAGCGTTTGAGTTTATATGGTTAAATACAAAACGCGAAAAACTTCACTCAACCCGCAGAGACCCCAGAAACGCGTCGATCCACTTCAGCTTGGGCGCGAAGCCCGCTTCATCCGCTTCCAGCACCCGCTCAAAACCGCCGAAGTAATCCTCCAGGACAGCCGGGTCAGTTGACGAATAGATATCCGCCGGGATCTCGCCGGTATCTGGCAGCTGCGCGTGCAGCATCCTCACCAGCGCTTTCAGGTAATACTTGCCGTCATTTGTGAAACCCTGGAAGACATACAACAGGTGGTCGTTATCCACAGGCGCCATATCCTGGACAGCGTACACGGTTACGAAGCGAATGCCCGAGCCGTTCTGAAAATCCAGCTTGCCCAGGCTGGCGTTGAACTGTTGGTGGTCGC
>Ga0307379_10004085_pt1 | contig 20963 bp, 36 predicted proteins | sample UN2MG_FD_202237 | JGI IMG/M metagenome (GOLD analysis project Ga0307379, IMG submission 202237) | Soil microbial communities from Risofladan, Vaasa, Finland - UN-2 | ecosystem: Environmental > Terrestrial > Soil > Coastal area > Acid sulfate soil | place: Finland: Risofladan, Vaasa | collected... | reverse complement strand
CTGGGAATGACGTTGGTGGGCGATGTAACGTAACGCTGATAGGTGTATAGGAGGGATATAATATGTGTGCATACGATGCAAGCAAACCAGTGAATGGGAGTTCTTTAGTAGCTGCTGATATTAGAGAAAACTTCAGGGCATTAAAAGAAGATGATATTGTCGAAGGCGTGGCCGCTTTGGGAATAGTGGAAGGCATGATCGGAACTGGCGCAGTTACAGAAGATAAGATCGGAACTGGTGTAATAACATCAAGTCATCTTGCTTATGCAGCTGGAGATATTTTAGTAATTTCAAGTGATGCTGAAAAAATAGTTGCAGGAAATGGCACGTGGAGATTAATGAAATCCATAAGAATAGCAAAAAGCGGAACGCTAAGAATTAAATTTGATTGTCATGGTGAGGCCGCTGATAGACCAGCTTATTTTAAAGTATATAGAAACGATAGTCCAGTAGGCACGCAACAAGCTCCTGCATCAGCAACGTATGTAACAAAAAGCGAGGATATCGCAGGTTGGAGTCCAGGAGATACTTGTCAAGTGTATAGTTATGAAAACGCATATTCGTGTTATTTGCAAAATTTTAGACTATATACGGCGTATTATTTTGAAGAAAGTGTAATAACGGCATAATACCAAAGCCATCATATATTAAAGTTAAATCATTAAAAAAGAAATGAGACCTTACACAAATAAAGACTATGAATATCTAAGTAAAAGTATATTAAATGCAAATCACTAAAGAGGAAATGAAATAGAACCATGAAAAAACCAATCGGAATAAGTTTTGAAATAGGTTATACCGAAGTAATGCGAAGGAGACTGGAATAATGGGAGCTGCTCAATATCAAACAGGGAATATCTCAATAACCAATAGTTCTTTAATAGTTTTAGGAGACGGGACTGAATGGAAGACTCAGGTTAATCTCCCAGCGATATTTAAAGTAGATTTAGATGGAGAAGCAACTTATTCTGTTGCAACGATTATAAGTGCGACCAGATTACACTTAGCAAACAACTATGGTGGCTCAACTGGCTCTGGGCTGGGCTACCAATTGTGTACATCGTTCTCGGTTTCAAGGGGATATTATAGACCGTTACAAGGAGATTCCGACTTCGCTGAAATCCTATCCCAAGAAACGATTGATAAGATTGACGATGACATCAGCAATCTTATGACTGGCAATGTTGGAATGTTTTCTAACCCAGTATTAAAAACAGCCAACTATCAAATACTTACCACCGACAATATGATACTTGCTTCTGGCAATGTTACAATAACACTTGCCTCCGCATCTGCAAAGCATGAAATCAGAATAGGCAATAGAAGTTTGGATGTAAGCGCAAGTATACGTGTTAAGAAATCAGGTGGCGATACCATAGAAAATAATGCGAGCTTGAATCTTAGAAATAAGTATGATACTGTTTGTCTTATTGGTGATGGCATAAATACTCATTTCCAATTTTAAATAAGGAGGTTAATAAAAATGTCAGATTATAGATTAGCAAATAAGGCCGCTTCCAGCACTAATTCCGATATCACATCTATGACCGCCCTTACTCAAATCACAAGAGCGACAGGGGGTGCTTTTGACATAGCAATCGGTGGAGCGGCGGGCGATGACTTTACAGTTGATACCAGTAAGTTAGTGGTAGAGGGAGATACAGGCAACGTCGGCATCGGGACGGCGGCACCGGGGACTAATTTACACGTTTATTCAACTACTCAATATTACCCAAGTGTTCGCATGGAGTCTGCTACTGATGACGTATATGGCCCCTCTTTAGTTTTAAAGAAGACAAGCGCATCACCAGCCAATAATGATGAAACAGGTAATATTTTATTCCAATCGAAAGACAGTGGAGGAACCAACACCAGTTTTACATCTATATTATCAACAGCCAAAACAGTTACGCATGGGTTAGAAGATGGATATTTAAGTTTTAAACAAATGGTTGCAGGGGGAAATATAGATGTACTCACGTTAGATGGCGGCAACGTCGGCATCGGCACGACAGCGCCAAACTATCAACTCGAACTTAGCACCGATTCCGCAGGGAAGCCAGGAGCTGGTGGACTCTGGACTGTTGTTTCAGATGAAAGAATAAAACAAGAAATAGAATTGGCAGACCTTGCCCGATGTTATGAGATTGTCAAACAACTTCCGCTTAAAAGATTCGGCTGGGCAGATAATATATACGCAGACGAACAAGTCAAAGACAGACATTCTCTCGGCTGGGTTGCTCAGGATGTTCAACCTTTCTTTGGAAAGTCAGTCGGAACTAAAAAATTCAGGAAAGAGAAAGTTCTTGATGGAATTGAGGAATATAAAGAGCAGGATTATACTGTCGAAACAATAAAAAAAGAAGTTAAATCTATTGAAATTATAGATGGCAAGGCAGTACAGATTGTAAAAACTATTTCAGAAGAAAAGAAAACCATGCTTTTTGATGAAGTGGAGGTTGTTGATGAGGCCGGAAAAGTCATTATGGAACAATATATAATAACTCCTGCCACAAAAACAACTCCTGCTGTTATAGGGGGACGGCCTTTAATGTATAAGAAGCCAAGAATGGTTACAAAAACCAGAGATAAATTTAAACAGGATGTTATTGAAGATTGTCTTGATTTAAACAGCGGGCAGATTATAGCCGCATTATATGGCTGCGTTCAAAAACTAATGGCAAAAGTTGAACAACTTGAAGCGGATATAACATAAAAACATCTAAATGCGATGCTAAACTATAAAGGACTCTGAAAAATGGACGACTTAACAACAACTGGAATTGCAGGAGATTGATGTGTGTGAAACAAAAAAGGGGTAGCAAATAAAGTCTGTGTTACCCCCTTTTTATTTTAATCTAACAGTATATTATTCTGAAACCTTTTGAAACATATCGTATAAATCTTTTTGTGCCTGTTTTCCCATTGGAATAACAACATTATCGTAGTTCAGTTTATGGCAGGCTTCCAGTAAACGGTCTGGCTCTTTTTCGTAATATTCACGTAAAGAAGCGGCATAGTCAACCGGTGCTTCTGGATTTTTTTCAACTACAGTCTTTTTTTCTTCCGACTGAACAGGGAATGGCTCGTCTTCTCCATATACCCTGCCCCATTTCTCTTGAAAAGATGCCTTTGTTTCTTCGCTGGCACCATCCCAATCTTTTTTATTCGTATGGAAATATGTTGCAAGCCCAGCACCTTTTAAACGGTTCGCTTTCCAATCAACTGTATCAAATGCATTACCATTGTTATCGGCATTACCATTCCCAGCTATTGGTTTATCCGTTTTCGCTTCAGGAGTTGGCTCTGCTTTCTTTTTTACTTCCGGCAATTTCCCTTCAAAATGTTTCTTCCAATTACCTTGTAAAAAGTTGCTCCAGAATCCAGCAAATGAATTTGTTGATACAATAGAATTCATTACAGCTTCGCAAGTGCTATCATTGTTGCTGGAAACCATTTCGATATAAGCACTTAAATTGTCATGTGCCATACCATCTTTATCGGTCGGCACATATTCAAAATCTTTTTTTGCTTCAGCTTTTACAAGTTTGGCAAATTCTGGTGGTGTTGTTACTATCGGTATTTCAGATTCTACAGATGTAGTTGTTTCAGTTGGTAAAGGCTTTGTGGAAGGCTTATCTTCATCTGGTTTTATATGCTCAGGGTCTTTCCCTTCACTTTCTTTTTTGTTAATATAATCTGCCCATGTCGATTCTCCGCCGTCAATAGCAGCATAAATAGTTCGCAAAGAAACTATTTCAGAAGGCGAAAGTGTATCCACACTATGCCCAATATACTTTTTAATATCATTAGGCCAGATATTTAAGCCAGCAAAAGCATCTAATATCCGTTTTTTTGCGGCATCTGGGTCTGACTTATCTCTACTTGCCAATGTGGCTCTTGACCTTTCCTTTGCCTCTTGTTTAATCCCAGCCGGAAGCAATCTCAATCCTTCTGTTCTGATGAATTTTGATGCCATTGCACTTTCTTTTATCAGCATTTCATCGTCTGTTGCCTGAAGGATATAAACTGTTTGACCATAACTGTTTTTACGCTCACTGATATAATCATCTTCTCTGCCTTTTTTAGACTTGCGTTCAATGGTTTTCTTAAGCGTTATATCACGTGAAAACTGTGTGTTAGTTTCAAGGTCAATTACCGAAACTCGTATCCGGCGAACATTATCATCATCGTAAATCATTTGAACTTCTGATAATATGTTTCCCCATTCTGCCATTGCCGCTTCTGCAAACCGGATTGATAAATCTTTTATACTGGTGTTGCCAATTGGCTTGCTGTATTCTACTTTTTCCGCAAACTCAGGGTTGTCACACATGCGTAGTATCTTTTGCCGTGCCTGGTCTGGAGTTCGTGGCTTTTGAATTGCCATTATATATGCAGACTGAATACGGGCTTTTGCTGTTTCCGCCGCCGCTACAATAGCAGGGTCTCCACCATATAATGATGGCATTTGTGTTCCAAATGGAACAACTTGATTTCTATTTTCCATAATCTTATTTGCCTCCTTTATTTAAAGTTTCAACTATAGGGATACCATTAAAGCCAGATGGGATATAAACAGTTGTATGGTTTGGTGAAGATGCCATTTTTAATTGAGCATTTATTGCCTCATGCTGCAAATAGTTTTGTGTAAGAGTAGTATTAATGATTTTTTGTGCCGCAGCTATCCCTTTAGCTTCTTCTATTCTTATTTCAGCATCTTTTTTTGCTATTTCTCTTTGAGTTTCTTTTTCGTCAAGTAATTGTTTGGCAGCTAATTTTTTTTCTACTGCTTCGGTAACTATTTTTGGGTAATCAATATTCCCAACTACTCCAGACATGGCAACAAATGGGGTATCTGTTAAATATGCAGTTAATTCTTTCATTACTGCTGCTGCTATTTCTTTACGTTGTTCTTTTATGAGCCTACTCTCAAGCGTTTGGACATTATTTCGCACCATAGCCCTTAACGGTTCTTTTATATATCGTGTATAACATTCAATCCCAGCGTATTTTTCTACTACATCTTTTATTGTATTTGGTTTAATTTTCATAATAGTCTGAAAGCGAAAAGAAACATTTAATTCATCCTTAGCCAAGATGTTAAAAGACTCAGAGTAGGTTTGTGGCCTAAAATCTATTGCTTCAATCTCATTTCTCCATAATGAAATGCCATAATTTGCTGGGCCGATTAATACTCCTCTGAATCCACCTTTCCCAAATATTCTTGGATTTTCTTTTATGTAACCTTCACCACCTGCCGCACAATAAGGATTGGTTGACATTGTAATTGCTACTATCGTTAAAATAATACCTATGGTGAGAAATATTCCAATACAAATTAATTTCTTATTATTAAACATTTTATTATTTTCCATAATATTTATTTTATCCTCCTTATGTTATTATTTATATTTAAAAAGATTCGTTATCATCGCCACTACCAAAAGGACTCACAGACCTTTTAGACGACATTCTAACTTTTGCCTCGAACTTTTCCTCGATTTGACAGCCGGATATTTCTCTTATGCCTGATTCTACAGCATTATCTAAAGCCTTTTGGTCTGGCATACAATATTCTCTGGGCACTTTATCTGGATTAACAATAACACAAACCCACTTCGATTTTACAGTTGCCTTGCCTTGATCGGTTGTAACCTTTTCAGTTTGTTTTACGATTGGAGTTACTAAAGATGGGGCGATAGAAACTTCCGGTTCTATAAATTCAGGTGTTTCAACATGTACTCTTTCAACGCCAGCCTTGTCAGCCTCTTTGTTTAATCTTTTTTGTAATTCCTCGGCGTCTTTAAGTTTTTGTTCGTATATTCTTTTGGCTTCGGCTTCAGCAATCTTAGTTGCTGCGGCAATCCGTTGCGATTCTGCCTCAGCCGCTTTCTGGTCAATTCTTCTTTGTAATTCGGCTTGCGCTCTTTGATATGAACTTACTTTAGGGTTAATTAGGCTTTCAATCTTTTCAATTGGTTTTCTAAGTTGTTCCCTTACAAAAGTATCAACCCCAGATTTAAACTCAGCCGCAGTTTTATAAGCCGGAATATTGTTCTTGATTTTATCAGCCATCTTTACAAGTGCTTTGCATTGCACCAGCATTTCCATCGCGGTATTGTTTGATATAGGGTCTTTAACATCTATAGTCTGTGCATTTTTATGCATAGATAATAAAGTGTTTTTGATTTCTACAAAAGATGATTCGGCTTTTATAAGGCTGAATCTCTCGTCCCTGTCAAATGGAGTATGGCTGACTATTTCTGGAGTTGGTTGATAAGATTCCGTATTAACTATATTTATCTTTTTTATATCGCTATTGCTCTTTTCTGGAACGCCAGTATCGAAATTAAAATTTAATGGTGTGTCTGTTTTCGTTGCCATTAATCCTCCTTTTTAAATTCCATTAGATTCGTTAGGCTCATTTTCAGCCTTATTTTTCTTCTTTCTACCGCCCCTTCTTCCATAAAAACGAGCAGAATAACAGGTAAGGATTTTCATAATATCCTCTGCCAATTCTTCTTCATATTTCTTTTCTTTTGTCTCGACAACTTCAACTATAATCTCAAGATTCTTAAAAATAGCATCCAGATATTCATAGCCGAATCGGGCAAGTCTATCTTTGTATTCAATCAGCACTCGTTCAACTTTACCTTCAAAGCACATCTTGATTAATTTATGTATACCGTTTCGCTTCTCATTTATCCCACTGGCTATTTCATCAATCAAAGCGTATTTATACCCCTTACTTTCCGCATATTTACGAAGTCTATCCTTTTGCCGTTCAAGATTTTCTTTCTGTTTTGCAGTGGAGCATCTGGCATAAAGCATTGTTAGTTTTTCTTGTTTAACCTTTTCAACGCCCATATAGGAATCTAAATCCTCTTGACGGAAACGCCTATGCTTTCCAGTCGTGCTAAATGATTTGATTTTGCCGTTATTCGCAAGTGTTTTTAGTGAGTTAATCGAAACACCAATATATGCACTTGCTTCTGTAATTTTGTAGATTTTCATTTAATACCCCACTGTTCAACCATTGCTTGGGCCACGCCAGAGAAAGTAACACTTCTATCCCTTTTTCGTGTCGGACTTGGACCCATTTTCCATATCCGATGTTCACGACCTGAGACTTTATTAGTTGGTTGCAATTTCGGAAGATTGTGGAGTGCAAATCCTGTTTTCTTGGTTTCCCCATGACCAAAATCATACGGTTGAATATATTGCACATTGGGAAGATACTTAAAAATAACGCTTGTAGGATTTTCCAAAGCAATTTTATCGCTATGTTCGATTGCTAAATCCCAAAGATCGCAAGTCCATTTTATTGCCTGCTGTCGCTTGCTATTTAATGGCATTCCCTTCCCGTACCACCTATTTCCACTCAATGACATTGCGGTACAATCAGGGTGGAGGATGATTAAATCCCATTTGCGATGTGGGATTACATTCATAATATCATCTTGAAAGTGCCAATCAGGATTACCGCGAGTAGGGAGTAAATCGCAGGAATAAGCCTCATGGCCCTTATCACGGAAAGCCTTGCAAACTACCTGGCTTTCCTCACATCCAACCAGAACGATCATTTTCCACCCATTAATCCTTTAATAAATTTTTCATTAGCATCCATAATTTTTTGCATATCTTCAACCGATATGACTTTTTCCAGTGGTTCAAAAAAGTAAACTTTCTCGTTTTCTGTTTCAAAATATTCCTTCGTAACCTTAATGATCTTCATGTCTTATTCCCCTTTAATATAACAATTATTCACCTGAAAGTCAAGTGAATTTAACCGATTTATAATGTTTTTGTTGGAATTAATCAAGCAGTTTCAACCTCCTTTTCAACTTTTCCAATCTTATTAAACTCAAACTTACCTTTAATTGCCGAGCCAAAAAACGTTCCCTTTGAAACGGCTACCATTAACTGCTGAAAAATCTCAGGCGGAACTCCAAAATAATCGTAAAAAGCACCTTGTTTAAATTGAATCCGTAATGTTCTCGTATTGGCATTATAGCCAACGGCCTTAATGTTTTTACTCTCTACTGGAAACATTGGTATATTTTTATTATCTTCATTCAAAATCTTTACCTCCTTTTCTCTTTTTGTTAAATATTTTTGGTATTCCTTACACTTTTTATTGTATTTACAATGTTCACAAACCTCAATTGCCTTATTCGGTTTGCTTTTTTGTATGGGGCATACGATATATTTCATTGTTTCTATCTCCGTAGAACTTAAAACATTGATTGCCAAAGCCTTGTAATATTTATCTTCGTTTTGCAGATAAGGGTTAGTTTCTTTTAAGGATTTTTTCATTCAAAATTCCTTCAAAACATATCTTCTATAAGCGGTTAAAGCGTTTAAAAAATATTGTAATTCAACATCTAATTCCTGTCTTGACATGAAATTTGCTAATGCAATTTGTCCGGTTTTTCTTAAACGAATAGAACAACCCCAGTCTCCAGTTGGGATATTATTTACACGGCATAATCGGTCATATCCGGCTACCTGCCCCTTCCATGTTACTGATTCTGCAAAAGCTGTTTTCCAATCAATTACGCCATTGCCAGTTTTATTTTTAAGTGATGATACCGTATCCAGTTGACCAGTATAACCATAAACACGATCACATAATCTTTTCTCAACTAAAGCTATCTTATCAATATTATTATCAGCCCATCTGCGGCCAGAATCAACATACCCCTGCCATTCTTCTTTTACAGGTGGTGCCCACAATCCAAGCAAATAAGATTTCATGGCAGAATGAACTGTGTTGCCGCGCTCCCTGTCTTCATCTGTAAAAAAATCCGTGTTCACAAAACATGATAAAACTTGAGTTGTGCTGGGCAGTCCAGTTTTATTTTCGTATGCCATTATTTATCCGTTGTCACTAAATTTTACACCAAATAGCTTCCTGTATATTTGTGAAGCCCGCTCACGACTGAATTCGTATTTACGGGCTATATAAGATAAAGTAATGCCCTTGATATTATTTCTACACCATAAGAAATGGAGAGTTATTCCAGCTCCGTATCGTTTTAAAAGCCGCTTACGAAACATATCCTTCTTAGGATATTCCTCGATCCTGCCATGATACCTAAGCCACCTCTCACACTTTCGGCATAAGCCCCTTGCTTGAGCTTGTATCGGTCTTTTGTGGCAATGCTTACATTTCATAGATTGCTCCAGCTACTTAATAGACCAATACCAATTTGTTTTTGCTGTTATTTTATCGAGCTGGTCGCAGAGGTTCTGTGTAAACTTTTCAACCGCAATAGTCGTTTTATCCTTAACAATTTCACGAATAAGTTCACGTGTGTATTCTTGCATTAATTTATTCGTTTCTTCTTTGATAACTTGTTTTATTTCTGGAGCCAAAGTGTGGCGTTTTGATTTACAGCCATCTTCGTCAGTTGTTTCTTCTGATACAGTAAAATTCAGAAGGCATGCTTCTCGGACAATTCTATCCTTCATACTTCTAATTTCTTTATCTGTGAAAAATTCTCTAATATCCATCTTATGTCTCCTTTTTTTTTAATTTTGGCTCAATATGGCATTGTTTAAATAAAAAGTCAAGATAATTGTTGACATTTAAACCTTTTTCCTATAGATACCAGCCATGAAAAGAAAACTATTCAGACAAAAAATCGTAGAACACTTTGATACTCAAGCAAATTTTGCATATATTTCTGGAATTGATGAGGCGATTATCTCAAAAATATATCGCTGTGTCAGAGACCCGATTGAAAGCCAAAAACAGATTTTCATGCAACTTTTAAAAACACCAGCTAATAAATTGTTTAGAAAATATTAAAGGATAAAAAGCAATGTTTACAAATCTGGAATGGTATCAATGTGATATTCTAAGAAAAGATGGCAAGACAGACTTTTGGTGTAGATTTATTGCGTCAAGTCAGAAATCAGCAGAAGAAAAAATCGAAGGATTTCTTAGAGGAGCATTAACTGGAGAGGTACTAAGAATAAGATGCTATTGCTTATAGCAAAACGCTATATCAAAGATTTTATTATATTTAGGGTTCCTGAAGATGTTTTAAGCAAGTATGATTTCTTAAAAGAAAAAGACACTATTGACTTCTATGATAAAATAAAAGGATAAAGGAGTTATTCTAATGCCAGAAAGAACAGGATATTACCACAATTACAACCTAACTGGACTTGATTTTATATTTACGGCTGAGTCAATGGTTGCAAGCAAAACCGACCTATATACCAGAATAAATATACCAATAAAGGATTCGCAGAAAGAGCAGTTTCTCAAACTTCTATCCGAATTAATGGGGGAATAAAATGAAAAAACCTACAGCACAAGAAATTGAAAAAGCATTGCTTGATGTTCTTGATGGTAATGCCCAATGGTGCGATATACAGGGTAATACTGGTCTTTCAGCAGGGCGTTGTATGGAAATTGAGAAAATATATTGGGATTTACTTAAATATAATAAGATAATAAAATGAAAGAAGGGCAGATACACGTGTTGTGGACTAAAGCAGACGAATACCACGACCTATGGTGTCCGTATTGTGATATAGTTGTCCCTTTTGGTCAGCAATATTATTATGAGGACGTTTGGTGCACTAAGTGTGGAAGAATGTTCCCGTATCAACACCAATTTCCGAAAGGATTTGATATTACTACTGGAGAATTGGAAAATGAATGAAAAATTATTAAAATTAATCGAGGAATATGGTGAAGCTTCTTATCAGTATGGTTGTTGGTGTAATTTTGGGACAGCATTCACACTTGATTCAAGAAGAACAATAGCACTCGAAAGAATTAAACGGTATTTAAAGGAGAATTGTGAAACATTGGGCATACGCAATAAACAGTTACTATAAGACAGCACACATATCTTTAGAAACAGCTCCATGGCCTATCTTTGCGATAGAATGGGCTATGGATATTATATGCGATAGCATTCCCCCAATTCCATTGCCTAATATTAAAATCAGACCAAAAGATAACGATGGGGAATGGACTACAACTAAAGAATGGTATGGTGATTTAAGCCAGTTAGTCCATGCCGTAATCCATGTCCCTATATTTAACTTTTGTTGGAGTAGAATTGATGTTGAATATATAGAAATTGATTACTATAAACTCAGAGAATTGTTTTATGAAAAAGATAAAGCGTTTTGGGATGAAGCCGAAATGGACATTGAGATAGAATAACATGTCTGACACCAGATTATCAAATAGCCGTCCACCGGAAGGTTACAATCCAAAGATGTTTTTAATCTGCCGCGATTGTTTGAAAATCTTTAACGGGACGCTCCAAGAAATGATTGAACTTGACTGGTCGGAATATACCGGAAGACGTGGTAAATATGCTCTGTGCTCTAAATGCAAAAAAATTCTATTAACAAAATAATACTATGGCAAAAAACCCAAAAGAAAGAAATGGTTGGATTCGTCTTTGGCGTAAATTACATAAAAAGCGAATCTGGGAACAGAGCACGCCTGAACACAAAGTTATAATGATAACATTATTGCTGATGGTATGTTATGAATCTGAAGAAGATGTTTGGGATGGTCAGCCTATAGTGTTAAACCCAGGTTCTATAATCACCAGCCTTGAAGATATTAAAGCTAATGCTGGAAAAGACATTAGTATCCAAAATATACGAAGTGCCTTAGATAATTTTGAAAACAAATATGAGTTCTTAACACAAAAGGCAACAAAGGCCGGAAGACTTATAACTATCTTAAATTGGAACGAATATCAGCATGATGGCAAAACAGTGCAACAAAGCGAGCAACAAAAAGAAAACTCTGAAAAATTATATTATTTTTATATGGAAAAAATTGAGCCAGCTCGTAAAACTAAAGTTAGAGCTATCGCTAATATCCTCAAACATTCTAAAAAATATTCATTCAAAGATTTAGCAAGAGCTGTGGTAAATTATAAAACAACAGCAATAACATACAGTCCAGAATATCGTAAAGACCCTGCTAATTTCTTTGGGGTTAATGAACCTTTTTTTAAAGATTATTTACCAGGAAACTTTCAAAAACAAAAAGACAATAATATCAATGTTATGTCAAGCCCTCCTATTTTAACAGATGAAAAACTTAGGGAATTGAATGCGTAAAAATTTTCAGGCTCCCGATTTATCATTATATAAAATAATGCCTCAGAATTTGGAGGCTGAAGAATCTATTCTAAGCTCCTGTATTATATCCCCTGAAAGCCTTGCTGAAGTCGTTGGGATATTACAGCCAATTCATTTTTACAGAAGTTCCCACCAAAAAATATTCCAAGCAATGACAGATTTATTTGCCAAAGGCGAACCTGTTGATTTGGTTACACTGGCAAATAAACTAAAACAAAAAGACGAATTAGCGGTAATAGGTGGAGCTTCATGTCTTGCCAAACTGGTTGATACCGTTCCGATTGCTATAAATGCAGTCCATTATGCCAATATTATCCGCGGTAAAGCTGCTTTAAGGCTTACTATCCAGAAAAGCCAGAACATTATTAAAAGCTGTTTGGAAGATTCTGACGATGATGTGTCCAGCATAATTGATACGGCTCAAAGAGAAATTCTTAGTATCGAGATTGAAAATCCTGATGATAAAAGCTATGAAACAATGGCCGATATAGCCGAAAAAGGGTTTGATGTTTTAGATGTACGAAGCCAAAACCCAGGTAAGATAACAGGTGTTCCAACAGGCTTTACACAACTTGATATGCTGACATGGGGATTGCAACCAAGTGATTTGATTATTATTGCTGCCAGACCAAGCGCAGGGAAAAGCGGTTTAGCCTGCAATATAGCAAGACATGTAGCCATTGAAAATAATATTCCCGTTGCCATATTCAGCCTTGAGATGTCAAAACAACAACTATTGTTCAGATTCCTATCTGATTTAGCAAAAGTAAATGGACAAAAATTTAGAAGTGGAATGTTTTCTCGTGATGATTGGAGCCAACTATCTTCAGCCGGTGGTAAAATAGCTGATGCCCCAATTTATATTGACGATGAGGGCGGATTGCATATTAATCAAGTACTAAGACGTGCTCGCAGAATGTGGAAAAAACATGGTATTGGGCTTATAATTATTGATTATCTTCAACTCATGCAAGGGGATAAAAGTGAAACAAGAGATAGAGAAATAGCAAATATTACTGGCGGGTTAAAGGGATTAGCCAAAGAATTGAATATACCAGTAGTAGCATTAAGCCAACTTAATCGTGCTCTTGAAATAAGAGCAAATAAACGGCCACAAATGTCTGATCTTCGAGAATCCGGGAGCATTGAAAACGATGCCGATATTATTACTTTTATTTATAGAGAGGAAATATATGTTACAAAAAAATATAATGACGATGGCTCGAAAACAGAAGCCTTTGAAAAATGTGAAGGCATTGCAGAAATTATTGTAGCAAAGCAAAGAAACGGGCCGGTTGGAACAGTTAAGCTGGCATTTGTGGATAGATATGCCAGCTTCTATAACTTAGGTAAGTCTCAGGATGCATATTAATTTTTGGTAAGGGCAGAAGGAATCGAACCTTCGTATATCCGGTTCAAAGCCGGATGCGTTAGCCTACTTCGCCATGCCCCTATTTATTAGTTTCTGGTCGGGGATGTTGGAGTTGAACCAACCGCTCCACGCTTCCAGGGCGCAGAAGACACCTCGCCGTTATCCCCGATTAATAATTTCAATTTAATTCTATTAAAAACAATTACCAGCCTCTTTCCTGTATTGATTTTTTGAGTTTTTCTGCTTCTTCTATCCGTTTTTCTCTGTCTGCCTGAATTTCTGGAGCAAAACTGCATTTATTACCAATCGCAATCATTTCAATTGCCTCATAATCACCTTTAAGTTGTGCCAATTCTGTTTCATGGTCTCCGCCGATTAAGAAAAAAAGTGCAGGCCAGAATAAAATCATACCAATACCCATTGCAGCGGCATCAATATTCGCAGACTTTTCTTGTTTTTGAGTCAACTCTGTAAGCTTTTGATTAAGACGATTATATTCCTGCTGAATTTGTTCACAATTATAATTTGAATATTTTAACGGTGATACATACGCCGGTTTGATATTTGCCGGAGTGGTAGCGCATCCAGCCATGAAGAATAAGATTGCCGTTATAACTGATACTTTTTTAACCCACGCTTTTTGTTTTTTCACTTGCAGTCTCCTTTTCATCTGGAAGTTTAGTTTTTATTAAGCCAAGTATCTGACGTACTCCCACGGTTAAAACACGTGGGGTTCTAAGGTTGGCTTTGAATTTAAGCCATTGCCTTTTGGCGGGCATCAGTGCTCCGCTCTATCACATCTCTGTCTGTGGTAGATAGATCAATGCAACTTGACCTTGACGCAATATTAAATCCAGCGTTTCCGTCTGCATGATCAACGTGCCCGCAATGAGGACACTTAAAAGTTTTTCCATTGCGATTGCCAAGAAGTCCACATCGGCTACACGATTTTGACGTATAGCGTGGATCAATCTTAACAACTTTAACGCCCTGCAGCCTGGCCTTATATTCTATCATTTGTCTTAATTGATAGAAAGACCAACTGTTCAAAGCATACTTAAAGGATTTCTTCGATTTGGCGGTTTTAATACCGGTTAAATCCTCTAAATTTATATTAGAATTAGACTCAATCGCAGTCTGAACAATCTTTTTACTCATTTTATGATTTAAGTCTTTAATTATTCTGCTCTCACGATTTTTGATTGTTTTTACTTTCTTGTATTTGGTTTTTTTCTGCAAATCTTTACGGATGTTTTTATATTTTGTATGAATGTGGTTTGCTTTTTTGCCAAGTTTTATAACCTTGCCTGTTTGTGGATTAGCAATTACAGCAGCATGGCCGGTTGTGTTTAGGTCAACTCCGATAATATTGGTTCTTTCGGATTGCTCTTTCTCGTTAACAGTTACGGAAACAAAAACAAATTGACGGTTGATTTCAATCTGATTAATCTTTTCAAAATTGTTTAAATAGTGATAATTAAAAGAAAATTTTAAGCATGGGATTGAGATAATGTTTTCTTTTTTATTGACAGTTATTCCTTGATTTGGAATTATTAAATTAACCTTGTGAGCTTGTTTGATCTTTTTATTTTTAACATGTTTCCTAAGTATTTGGTTTGAAATCATAGACTTTAAACCAAATTGCTTGACTGCTTTGCTTGATAACACCTTGTGCTTAATTCCGAACATGGCAATCTGCTTGGCCTTATCAAGCTCTATATCAAAGTTTCTATTGTGTTTTATTTTATAAGTTAGAATCATTGGCCTTTTTGACTTTCAATATATTTTTTTACAACATCCAAAGAAACTGCGCCAACAGTTGAAATAAATTTACTTCGTGTCCACATGCAAGGCAATCGACTCTTAAGCCAGGGAAATTTTTGTCGCAGATTGTGTGCTGAATAACCTTTTATTTGCGATATGACTTTTATAACTCCGATCTGTGGATTAATATCTAACAATAAGTGGACATGTTCTGGTAGAATTTCAAGTTCCAAAACTTTATAGCCATATTGAGATTGTTTTTCTAAAATAAGTTTTTTTAGTTCTACATCAACGCCGTTTATCAAAACCTTACGTCTATATTTTGGACAAAAAATAATATGATATTGGCAACTATAAACTAAGCTATGATTCGAATGGTATTCTTTGTTGGGGTTTCTTATTTCCATATTGCTAATATAATCATTTTAATAGAATATGTCAAGCAAAATAATGCTAAAGCAAAACTTATATCCAAAGGCTAAAGACTCTTTGGCTTTACGGCCTGAAGGCCATCATTGTAAAACAAAGATTACATAGTGCGTCTTTAAAGTTTTCCATAATTAATTCTCCTTTTCATCTCACAAGTTTAAGCTGCATACTTATTAGCTCGCACTTTATTATTATAATCAACACAAACATCAAGACAGTTTTTATGACAAATTTTATCTTTAAAGCAATCGTGTGTCTCTATCCAAGTTGCCCTTTGTTTCCGCATATAAATACCAACATCTCCAATAGGGTCTCCGTTTTCTCTCATGTAAATAATACAAGGATAATGCTTACGCCCTTTTATAGCCATATCGTCAATAGCTAATTGGCATTTATGGCTATCTGTTTTTTTTAAACCTCTTACATTCCTGCCCGATTTAAAATTACTTACCCTGTATTTTAAAATAGGATGTGCATTTACAATGTCTATGGGTATTTGTTCGACAAATTCAAGCGATTTATTATATTGTGCCGAAGTCAAGATGCGAATATCTGCAACACCCAAACTATGCGCAAGCTCTATAGTTTTAACCGATTGTTCTATGTTTTTTTCATCGAACACACAGCCAACAGTAACATAAGTTTTTCTTGATAATTCTTTTATGTTGTTGATTATAGTATCAAAGAACCCTGTGACCCCAGCCATTTTATCCCCGAAAGAAGCACAGCAAGCATCCAGAGAAATAGAGAAGTCATTAACGCCCAAGTCCAATAATCTTAAATAATAGTCTGTGGCAGCCGATCCGTTAGTCGATATCGCTATCCTTTTAATACCCTTCTCTTTGGTATGTTTTATTAAATCAGGAAGCCACGAAACTATCGTAGGTTCCCCACCGGAAAAGCGGATATTTTTAAGCCCATCGCTCGCCCACAAATCAACAATATCTTTGGCATAATCAAAAGATATGTTAGCCGACTTATCTATGCCTCTACAGTATAGGCACTTGAAGTTGCAAGCTGACGTGATTAGTAACTCACATCTCCAGAGGGGGGACGTTACTGACGCTTCGATTGCTCTGTCATCGGACAAAGTATAAAATCCTATATCTTGCAGTCTTTTTGTATTATCCATATTACTCTCCCCTTTATCTAACAATCCTAAGCTCTGTTCTTTCGATTATTTCTTTATCAGAATACCCACACTTCGGGCAAACGAATCCATCTTTAGCCTTTGCAGAATCCAGCCACCCTTCATATTGCCTTATCGTATCATCATCAGTTAAATGCAAATACGTTTTCTTTAATACCGGAACTGATACCCCCATAATAGTTCCAATTAAATCAAGCGGCATGTTGTCTTTATAATATTGTGTTGCTCTGTAATGCCTTAACTGATGTGTTGACCGACCTGAATCGTAAATCCCAATATCAGTTGCCAACTGGTTTATTGCCCTTCTCGCGGATGTGTCTGATAATCTTTTGCCGGTCTTGGATAATAGCAAAGCCTTTTCATCGCCAGAAATATCTTTCATAAACCTATGCCTGACGTTGCAGTATGAAGCCAGAAGAGACATCTTGGTTTTTATGGGTATCGGATAGGGTGTCCCGTTCTTAGAGTCGTAAATCGTCATACAGCGTCTTGGGAAATCAATATCATCTGTATTTACCCCGATTAAACCGCTAATTCTCATCCCATATTCAGCCATCATGTTTATTATAAACCAGTTTCGGTATGCTAAATAATACCCAATCGGATCTTCGTTGGAATTGATTTTACAGAATACGCTCTCGGCATAAGATATTAACTGCGTTATTTCTGATTTTGTTAAAACCCTGTTGTCTCTTTCCGTTTTTTTTATATGGCTTTCTTTTTTGTTTACATGATATTTTTTAGCAATAGATTCAAAAGGGTTGCCATCTGCTGCATCTTGCCAGTCGTAAAAACTTTTCAGAACATATAATGTGTTTTGAACTTGAATTGAGCTATAAGACTTGGATAATATTTCTTCAAAGTATTTTTGGGCAAACTCATTTGTATCATCCCCGTTGCAAAATCTATGCCAAGCCATAAGCCGAGTTTCATAAGACCGCATTGTATTATCGCTATTAATAATATTGTTCAGGCGTTTATCTTTTAAAAAGGCTTTAATATTGTCATTGGTTATCATATTAATCACCACCTCTGATTTCTTTGCAATACCGATAATATTTTGAGATGAAAGATAAACAAAAAATAATTACAAAAACAACTATAACCCAAAGTGCAAATCCAAAACACACTTTTGCAAATAGTGTCATACATGATATTATAAATTCCTGCATAATTTTATTACCTCCCTTATCATTTCAATAATGTAACTTTTATTGTAATTGCGAACAAAAAGACCACAACTATTTCCATGAGTTATTCTCCTTTTATTTAACGCTTAGCCATTGCTGGAAAGTGTTTTTCATTGCCAAGTTCTTTGCACCTATTAAGCGTTTTATCACATGATTCTTCATCCCCGATATAACTGCACAGGTGGCTTCCAAAGTTAAAAAAGCAAAGGGGTTCATCTGGTTTTTCAATCTCCATGCTGTCGCAATAATCAGCCAAATGTGATATGTTTTCCCAAAAGACTTCATCAAATACCCATTCGGTTTTGATGATTCCCTCTTCGGCAAGAGTTGCCATTACTAATGCCGGATTATCGGATATGATATTTTTGTCTATTCTGGGATCGTAAACCAAACGGCCTTTTATTGTTACATCTTTAGTTTTCATCGTTTATACCCCCTCCTATTCCAGTCCCTATCGTAAAGAGTTTCCTTATCGCCACGCCTTTTAACGTATCCGGTTCTGTTTTCACCTTTGTCAAATTCAGATCCGGTATCACCATCCCAAACAGTTTTGCCAGTTCTCTCGTGCCGATTGTCATAATGGCTATCATCTTTTGAATAGCCGGTTCGATTCCAGCCGCGGTCAAAGTGTGTTTCCCTGCCACCTTCTGTTATTGTATAACCAGTTATGTTATGCTGGTTATCGTATTGTCTTATGGTCTCACCGGCATTGGCAGGTATTGTGGCAATACAGAATATTATAATTAGTGTGTATAAAATCTTTCTCATGTTTTTTCCTCAACACCCACTTTATAAAAAATATTAGCTACTCTATTAAATCTTAAATCGCCTTTGGTCGCACATTCAACATGCACTGGTATTGCTTCACAAATTCTTCCATCGCTTGTGCCATCAAGTGGTATCAAAGTACATTCTTTATCTTCACTTGTACCACACATAGGACATATTTTATCTTCCGGGAAACTCTTAAATGTTCTCATACTTTGTACCTCCTAACGATATAAGTCAGCGGCAAGTTACCGCTCATATAATCCCTCTGTCTCTGCTAATTCATCCTCGTCTGTCCAATTATCTTCTACCGGCGTTTCTTGTCCGCTGCACTGCTGGGTTAGGTGGCGTAGCCGATCTGCTTTAACAAATGCCACCATACAATCAGCGCAAAAAACATTATTCATGGGCCTTCCACATGCCCGATGTTCGGGCACACAATTATGCCAAGTCCAATCTATGAGTTCTTGCATTATAGTGTTTTTCATATAAGTCTCCTAACGTCTTAGATCAGCGGCACGCTTTTTGTGTCCGCTGAATCTGTGGGTTATACCATGTCGAGTAAACTGGTAATTGCCACAACCACACATTCGCTATATTCAAAGTTTGCTTGCCCCTTATAATATGTCTTCCACCATGCACATTGATTCTCACAACATGCATAAGGGCCATTAGGATTAGGAAGTGTCATTGGGCAAACTGTTTTAATTTGTTTGTCACAGGGTAAGTTTTTAATATCCATTTTAATTTACCTCCAATGGTATAACGATTAAACTCACAGGCGGCGGCTTTTTGCCGTCATGTGCAGTGATTGGTTATATTACGCCGTGTTTAATGGTATAAATTAATCGAGAGTGATATTCTCCGTGTCTAATTGTAACTCGTAATGCTTGCCACGCAGTATCGTTTCTTGCCGCAAGTCCTTCAACAGCAGCATACCTGACAGGTGCGCACCAAATAGCTAACCAATAATTGGTAGGCCAAAATTTGATATATTTTGGCAGAAATCTTATACAAAAGTTATTAAACATATTTTCTCCTTTCAGTAATATAACGTCTTAGATCAGTGGCACGGCTTTCTGTGTCCGCTGAATCTGTGGGTTATACAACAACGTAATACGGCATTCCGCCAGGCAAGACAGCCCACATGTTACGTGGCATTAAACACTGAGCCTTTCCAGATGCCAATCCAACTGCAAAAAGTTGTTCCATTACTTCATGTAGTCCAGTCCATTGTTCACCATTGAAATTATTACAGGCGTTTAAAAATGACATTCCGCCACCAGTCTCTTTTTGGAACTCTTTCGGTAATTGAGAAAGCATACTTGCAATATCGTCTGCATAAGATTTTAGTCGCTCCTTATGAAAACCAAACTTTGATGTAATTCCTTCGGCTATTGCAGGGTTTGATGTATCTTCACCATCTCTAAATACGCAGTCCATAAAGATGTCTGTCACATTTTTTGCAGTTAAATTCATTGTAACCTCCTTTTTTGTATAACGATATAACTGAGCCGCCACGCTCAATCTTTGTTTTCGACTCTGCCTTCTCTGGTCGGCTCCAGTGGTGTGTTATGTTTTTTCCATACATTTAATCCATATCTCTTATTAATCTGGTATGACCACATTGCGAATGGGCAATGATAGCCAATAGTAGCAATAAATAGTGACTGTAATCGTTCTTCATGGCTATCATTTAACATGTGCGTAAGATCACAAATCTTTATAAGCGTAATACATAATAACGACATTAATTTATTTTTCATTTTAAACCTAACGATTTAGGATCACCGGCACATAGTGTCCGAGTGTATCCGCTGGTTAGTTTTGTTCTTCTAAATACCATCGAGCAAGTTTTTCAAACGCCTGTTGAGTTATTCTCATAGAACAATGACCTCTCGTTAAAATAACTACACAAGGGTCAATCCTGAGTGAATTTTCATTAAAAGATATACCCTGCTCATTCAACTTATCAGCATCTTGCTGATCTCTACAATCGCATGGCTTCATAATTTACTCCTTTAAGTGTATAACGTCTTAGATCAGCGGCACGCTTTCTGTGTCCGCTGCACTGCTGGTTAGTTTCATTTTTACATGCTTGGACATCAAGGCACTTAGCCTTCTTGTTACATATCTCGCATAAGCCAACACTAAT
>Ga0307379_10004083_pt1 | contig 20967 bp, 20 predicted proteins | sample UN2MG_FD_202237 | JGI IMG/M metagenome (GOLD analysis project Ga0307379, IMG submission 202237) | Soil microbial communities from Risofladan, Vaasa, Finland - UN-2 | ecosystem: Environmental > Terrestrial > Soil > Coastal area > Acid sulfate soil | place: Finland: Risofladan, Vaasa | collected... | reverse complement strand
GGTGCTGGTGCCGACCGGGCTGTCGATGGCGATTCCGCATGGCTTCGAGGGCCAGATCCGGCCCCGCTCGGGTCTGGCGGCGCGGCATGGGATTACCCAGCTGAATTCCCCGGGAACGATCGATTCCGACTATCGGGGCGAGGTGATGGTGCTGCTGGTCAATCTCGGGGCCGAGACCTTCACCATCCGCCATGGCGAACGCATCGCCCAGATGGTGATTGCTCCGGTTGTGCAGGCCGCTTTGGTGCGGGCCGATACGCTGCCACCAACAGCACGTGGCGCCGGCGGCTTCGGCTCCACCGGAACGCGCTAATATCGATACTACAAATCGGGATACCGGGGGGAGACGATGCTGAGACTATCGCGCAAGACCATGCTGGCGCTGGAGGCAGTGCTGGATGTCGCCTACAACGCGCGCCCCGATCCGGTGCAGTCCAAGGACATAACCGCGCGCCAGGGCATCCCGCAGCGCTATCTGGAACAGGTGATGCAGCAGCTGGTCCACCACGGCGTCCTCAAGGGGGTGCGCGGGCCTAAGGGCGGCTATACGTTGGCCCGTGAGCGCCGCCGGATCACCGTTGGCGACGTCGTGCGCATCGTCGACCAGTTGGATGCTGATGTCGACAGCGAGCCGATCAGCGAGGCCGAACTTGGCGTCCAGGTAGTGGCGCCGCTGTGGACTGAAACCCGCGACGCGATTCTGACCCGTCTCGACGTGATCACCATGGAAGACCTGTGCCGCCGCGCCCGCAAGCTGGATATCGCCCATGGCGCCAGGCTGAAACCGGACTTTAATATCTGACCAACGGGGGTCGCGGCATGTACACCGCCTATCCGCGCGGACGCATCTACAACAACATCACCGAAACCATCGGCTCGACGCCGCTGGTCCGGCTGTCGCGATTGACCTCGTTGCTGGGCCTGCAGGCCGAGATTTGCGGCAAGCTGGAGTTCTTCAATCCGGTCGCCAGCGTCAAGGACCGCATCGGCGTCGCCATGATCGATGCCCTGGAGGAGGCGGGCCGCCTGCACCCGGGGTCGACCATCATCGAGCCGACCTCGGGCAACACCGGCATCGCGCTGGCCTTTGCCGGTGCGGCGCGCGGCTACAAGGTGATCTTATGCATGCCCGACTCGATGTCGGTCGAGCGGCGCAAGATGCTGGCGCTGCTGGGCGCGCAACTGGAGCTGACCCCGGCGGCAGATGGCATCAACGGCGCGATCAAGCTGGCCGAGCGGCTGGCCTCCGAGATCGACGGCGCGGTGATCCCGCAACAGTTCGAGAACCCAGCCAACCCGCAGGTCCATATCGAGACCACCGCCGAGGAGATCTGGGTCGATACCGGTGGCGAGATCGATGTCTTTGTCTCCGGTGTCGGCACTGGCGGCACCATCACCGGCGTCGGCCAGGTGCTGAAAGCCCGCAAGCCGGATGTGCGGATCGTCGCGGTTGAACCCGAGGACAGCCCGGTGCTGTCCGGCGGCGATCCCGGACCGCACAAGATCCAGGGCATCGGGCCGGGGTTCGTGCCTGCGATCCTCGACACAAGCCTGATCGACGAAGTGCTGACGATCGGCAACGAGACGTCATTTGAGATGGCCCGCCAGCTTGCCCGGATCGAGGGCATTCCCGGCGGCATCTCGTCGGGTGCCGCCATCGCCGCCGCGGTCGAGATCGCCGAGCGCAAGGGCATGGCGGGCAAACGCATCGTCGCCATCCTGCCAAGCTTCGCCGAGCGCTACCTCTCGACCGCGTTGTTCGACGGGGTGTGATGGCATTCTCACCCGCGGAGCTCGAGCGCTACGCCCGCCACATCGTGTTGCACGAGATCGGTGGGCCGGGGCAGCAGCGGCTGAAGGCGGCGCGGGTTCTGGTGATTGGGGCCGGGGGCTTGGGCTCGCCGGCGATCCTCTATCTGGCGGCGGCCGGGGTCGGTACCCTGGGGGTGGTCGATGATGACACGGTGGCGCTGTCGAACCTTCAGCGTCAGGTGTTGCATGCAACCGACGAGATCGACCAGCCGAAGGTCGAGAGCGCCGCCCGCGCGGTAGCCCGGATCAATCCGCATGTGGTTTTTGTTCCCCATGCGGTGCGGCTGACCGAGGCCAATGCCGACGAGATCATCGGCGCCTATAATCTGGTGATCGACGGATCCGACAACTTCGCCACCCGCTACATGGTCAACCGGGTGGCGGCGCGGCTACGAAAGCCGCTGGTCTTTGCCGCCATTGGCCGCTGGGAGGGGCAGATCAGCGTCTTCCGGCCGTGGGCGGGCGGTCCGTGCTACGAATGCATCTTCCCGGACACTCCGGCGCCCGGGCTGGTTCCGGCCTGCGCCGAGGCCGGAGTGCTGGGCGCCATGGCAGGCGTCGTCGGCGCCATGCAGGCGGTCGAGGCGGTAAAGCTGATCACCCAGACCGGGGCCGTACTCGACGGGCGGCTGATGCTTTATGACGCGATGCAGGCGGAGACGCGAGTGATCAAACTGGCGAAGCGGGCTGGTTGTCTGGCTTGCGGAGCGATTTAGCAGCGCATTGTCATGGCGCGATTTCTCCTATCCCTATTTCCCCGGCCTCGAGCCGCGGCATGCAGATGGTCGAGGCCCCGGCTCAAGCCCGGGGAAGTAGGGAAACTTGCACCTATGGCAACGCCACATCGACCCAGACCAACCGGTGATCCGAGGTTGCAGGCCTACGCCCCCTGAATTCTCCTGCGGCGATCAGGCGGGCCAGCGGGCTGTCTGCTTCGGGCCAGAACACGCTGGAACCGGTGATCTCCAGACCGACCGAGGGCAGCACATAATCCACCCGCAGGTTGCCAGGGCCGGGATCGTCGCGCCAATCGGCGGTGTCCAGCGCCGCTGGGCCGCGATGGGTGGTGTTGGCGCCGCCGGACAGCGCCGCCTCGACAGCACCGGCGCTGGTGGGCACCGGGTCCTGAAGGCGCGGGTTGGCGAGAAGCGTTGCTACCGCCTTGCCCCCGGTATCGCCGTCGAAAGGGTCGGCATTGAGATCGCCCACGACCACGAACAGGTCACGCGAACCAAGCCCGCCGCCCTGCCCACGATCATCCTTCAACCACACAGCACCGTCGATCAGGCCCAGGGTCAACCGGATCTCGTCGGAATTGCGCCGCCTGTTGAAATCCTCCGGCCCATCAAAAATCGGCGGTGTCGGGTGGCTGGCGAGGACGTGCAGGACCCGGCCCCCCGGCAGGGCGACCGGCACATCCCATTGGCTGAGGGCGCTAAGGCGCAGGTCGCGCCAAATCTCGTCGGGGTGGAAAAACGTGCCGTCCGGGTTCATCGGCCGCTCGGCACCGGGCATATCGGCCCACAGGAACTGCTGGAAGCTGCGCAGCCGGTCATAGTCGATCGGATAGCGGCTGATCAGCGCCATGCCGTATTGTCCCGGAAATCGCCCGTAGCCAAAGGCGTCGCGCGGGCCGCGCTTCTGGCCATCGCCGTCGAGGTCGTGGCCCGAGGGTATGCCGGTGTTGACCGGTCCCTGATAGAGGAAAGCGTAGTCCAGCCCTTTCAGCCCGGCCACCCCGGCCCGCAACCGCTCGGCAAATCCGGTCAGCGCCCGGTGCGACGGGTCAGCGTCAAATTTGTTCAGCAGCAGGATATCGGGGCGAACCCGCAGGATGATCTCGGCTACCGCGTCAATCTGGCCGCTTTTGCCAGCCTTGCCGCCGGCGCCCATCTCGTGCACCAGCATGCCGGCGCCCTTGCGAACCAGCCCGGCGTTGAAGGTAGCAATGCGGACAGTATTAGGCGCCCGATCCAGCCAGGGCTCGGCCGCGCCAGCCGGACCCGCGAGGGTCAGGCCAACCGCCAGCGCCCGGAGCGTTTTCACCCCGCTGACGTATCCAGCCAAGGCGTCGCGACGCGGCGCTTGGCCTCGAAATCGGTGATCGACTGTTCTTTCTCCATGCTCAGCCCGATCTCGTCGAGGCCATTGAGCAGGCAGTGCTTCTTGAACGGGTCCAACTCGAACCTGATCTCACCGCCGTCCGGGCCGGTGATGGTCTGGCTCTCCAGATCGATGGTCACGATAGCATTGGAGCCACGCTCGGCGTCGTCCATCAGTTTCTCGACATCCTCCGCCGGCAGCACGATCGGCAGAATGCCGTTCTTGAACGAGTTATTGTAGAAGATATCGGCAAACGACGGCGCGATGATGCAGCGGATGCCGAAATCCTGAATCGCCCAGGGCGCATGCTCGCGGCTGGAGCCACAGCCGAAATTCTCGCCCGAAACCAGGATCTGCGCCTTGCGGTAGGCGGGCTTGTTCAGCACGAAGTCCGGATTCTCGCTGCCGTCGTCGAGATAGCGCATCTCGTTGAACAGATCCTTGCCAAGACCCGAGCGTTTGATGGTCTTCAGAAACTGCTTCGGGATGATCATGTCGGTATCGACATTGATCATCGGCAGCGGCGCCGCAACGGCGGTTATAGTGGTGAACTTGTCCATGGGTCCGGGCTCCTTGGCGGGGTCGCAAAGCTGGCTTGGCCCGATAAAGCACGCGGCGCACCCACGTGCAAGGCCACAGCGCGCGGCAAGCGCCAAACGAAACTCCGCTGGAACCGGGTCTGGAGATAATCTAGACGGATTCCATGATGCAGTTCTATCGTGAAAATGCCCGCTGGCTCATGGCAGGGCTGATGCTGACGCTGTGCTCGTCGTTCGGGCAGACGTTCTACATCTCGTTGTTCGCTGGTCACATCAAACAGGCCTATGGCCTGACTGATGGCAGTTGGGGCGCTATCTACACCGTCGCGACCCTGACCTCGGCCGCGCTGCTGATCCAGGCTGGCGGGTTGGCTGATACCGTACCGCTGACCCGGCTGTCACTGGTGGTGCTGGGGCTGTTCGTCGTGGTGGTGACCGGCATGGCGCTGAACACCTCGACCATCGTGCTGGTGGCGCTGATCGCCGGGCTGCGGTTTTGCGGCCAGGGCATGATGAGCCATATCGGCATGACTGCCATGGGGCGCTGGTTCCGGGCCACGCGCGGGCGGGCAGTGGCGGTTGCGGGCTTGGGTCATTCGCTGGGCGAGGCAGTGCTGCCGGTGGTGGTGGTGACGCTGATCACGTCGATCGGCTGGCGCGCGACCTGGGGCGTGACGGCGGTTGTATTGGTTGTGGTCTTCGCGCCGGTGTTTCTTTGGCTTCTGAACGAGAGCCGCCGCCCCCAGGGCGTGGCCGAGATCGACCTCAGCGTCGGCATCGGCGGGCGGCACTGGCGCCGCCGCGAGGCGCTGTCGCATTGGCTGTTCTGGGCCCTGACGCCCGGCATCCTGGCGCCCAGCTTCATCGGCACGGCGGTGTTTTTCCATCAGGTCCATATCAGTGAGGTGAAGGGCTGGGATCTGACCGTCATGGCGCTGGGTTACCCGGCCTATGCGGGCGTCACGGTGGTCACGTCCCTAGCCAGCGGCTGGCTGGTGGATCGCATCGGGCCGGTCAGCCTGTTGCCGTTCTACCTGCTGCCGTATGCGGTCGGGATTATCCTCATCGCACCGGGAGTTTTTCCGGGTGGCGGCGTTGGCTCTTGGCATCTGATGATGGCGCTGTTCGGGCTGACACAGGGGGCAGCGACAGCCCTGCTCGGCGCATTGTGGCCCGAGCTTTACGGCACCCGCAACCTCGGCGCGATCAAGGCGCTGGCGACCTCGGCACTGGTATTCTCCTCGGCGCTGGGACCAGGGATCACCGGGCTGCTGATCGACGCCGGGTACAAGTTCCCGGTCCAGACATGGGCGTTTGCGGTCTGGTGCCTGCTGGCGTCAGCGGCGTTCTTCGCCGCCCGGGCGCGGCTGCGGGTCGAGATGGCGTGATAAAAGTTAGGCTGTCGATCACAAAATCTTTTTTTATAGTTTGATACGACGTCCTATTTTAAATGATGTTTTCTAATTTCGTGATCTGATATCTCGTCAAAATCGATAAACTCTCCAGAGAAATTGTCAAAATCGCTTCTCTCAAGCACGCTAATCTCATCTTCGACCGTTTCTTCAAGAGGAGGGATATAAGTTTTCTCCACCAATATTTTTAGAAACAGAAGAATGTCCAATATTTTTTCAGCGCTCTGCGAATCAAGAAAGCATGCTGTACGATGCGCCGCAAATCCAGGGCCAGAAATCCGCACACATTTCCCATTGTCGTCAATGGATACTTGTGCTGTGAGGTATCTAGTTTCAAACGAGCTGATGCTATGGGCAATATGTTGGCTCGCAATCTCCATCAACCATTTATGTGTGTTTTTATGATTGGTGTCTTCAAAGATACCCTCGTCTAATCTTACTCGTCCGCCTGTAGCGAAAATTCGTCTGTATTTTATTAGAATTGCCTCTTCAAATACTTGTCTCCAAAATGATTCTTCGTCGCGATCAGAAAAGAAGTTATTTTCGAAGAGGCAGTTTACTCTTTTTTCGATTGCGTCGATGTCGTCGATGATGAGCCTATAACCCGCCGCACGCAATGCGGCGGGCGTCTTGAGGAGTTTTGGATAGTTGTCCGTCCTCATCTACAACAGCTCGCGCACATCCGTCAGCCGCCCGGTCAGTGCCGCCGCCGCTGCCATTGCCGGGCTGACCAGGTGGGTGCGCCCGCCGCGGCCCTGGCGACCCTCGAAATTGCGGTTCGAGGTCGAGGCGCAACGCTCGCCCGGGGCCAGCTGATCAGGGTTCATGCCGAGGCACATCGAGCAGCCAGCCAGCCGCCAGTCGAATCCCGCCGCGATCAGGATTGCGGCGATGCCCTCGGCCTCGGCCTGGGCGCGGACCAGGCCCGAGCCGGGCACGACCATGGCCCGCAGTCCGGCCTTGATCTTCTTGCCCTCGACGATCTTCGCGACCTCACGCAGATCCTCGATCCGGCCGTTGGTGCACGAGCCGATGAAGACGGTGTCGACCGTAACCTCGCTCAGCAATGTGCCGGGGATCAGGCCCATATAGTCGAGCGACCGTTTCGCCGCCGCCTGTTTGCCGGGATCGGCAAAATCGGCCGGGTTCGGCACCCGCGCGGTGATCGGCAGCACATCTTCGGGGCTGGTACCCCAGGTTACCACTGGCGCGATATCCTCGCCCCGCAACGTCACCACCTTGTCGAAATGCGCGCCCTCGTCAGAGAACAGGGTCTTCCAGTGCGCCAGCGCCATTTCCCACTGCGCGCCCTTCGGGGCCTTGGGGCGGCCCTGCAGGTAGGCAAAGGTTTTCTCGTCCGGGGCGATCAGACCGGCCCGCGCGCCGCCCTCGATAGCCATGTTGCAGACGGTCATGCGGCCCTCAACCGACAGCGCCCGGATTGCCTCGCCGCAATATTCGATGACATGGCCGGTGCCCCCGGCAGTGCCGGTATGGCCGATGATCGAAAGCGTGATGTCCTTGGCGGTCACGCCGGGCGCCAGCGTGCCGGTGACCTCGACCTTCATATTCTTCGACTTCTTCTGGATCAGCGTCTGCGTCGCCAGTACATGCTCGACCTCGGAAGTACCGATGCCATGGGCCAGCGCGCCGAACGCGCCATGGGTCGCTGTGTGGCTGTCGCCGCAGACGATGGTCATGCCGGGCTGGGTCAGGCCCTGCTCCGGCCCGATGATATGGACGATGCCCTGGCGCACGTCATCGACATCGAAAATCTCGATGCCGAATTCGCGGGCGTTCATGCGCAGGGTCTCGACCTGGATCCGGCTTTCCTCGTCCTTGATGCCCTCGTTGCGGTCCAGCGTGGTCGCGACGTTGTGGTCGGGCACCGCCAGGGTCGAGCCGGGCGAGCGGACGGGACGGCCTGCCAGACGCAGACCCTCGAAGGCCTGCGGGCTGGTCACCTCGTGGACCAGATGGCGGTCGACATACAGCAGGCAGGTGCCGTCAGCCGAGGTGTCGGCGACGTGGCTGTCCCAGATCTTGTCGTAGATGGTTCTTGGCGCGGTCACGGCAATGTCTCCTGGGCGTATCGTGACTAAGGGAAAACCAACGGTGGGATAGGCCGGTCACACCGGCAGGGCGGCTGAGAATACCCGCCCATGGAACCGCCATGGCAGGCGGGCGCGGTCGGCCAGATCGATCACCATGCGTCCCTGATACGTCATGGGGGCGAGTGTTACTCCCAAGGCTTCGCGACGGCAAGCGGTGCGCGCATTCAGAGCAGCTTCTTCATCACCAAAGCGTCGGCGCGCGTCCCGTCAGGGCGAAGATAGTAATCCTTGCGGTTGCCGAGCTCGGCATAGCCGCGGCCCGCATAGAGCGCCCGTGCGGGCGCGTTATCGACGGCGACTTCGAGGAAAATGCTGGTCATGCCATGCTCCTGCGCCAATGCCTCGGCCGACCGCAGCAGCGCGCGCCCGAGACCGCGGCGTTGGGCTGCCGGAACAACGCCGAAATTCAGGATCTCGGCCTCGTCCGCCGCCATCCGCAGGATCAGAAGCCCGTCCTGAAAGGCGTCATCGACGATCAACGCTGTGTGCGGCGGACCACCGAGTGCGACAAAATCATCGGCGGTCCAATGGCTCGCGCGCCCCTCGAAGGCGACGCGGGCGATCTCCGCCAGCCGCTCGGCGTTGTGGACGTCGGGAACGATGACCCGAACCATCGGTCAGTCCAGCAATGCAGGTGGCCCCTCGCGGGGCAGCGCCGCATCGGCTCCGCGCAGATACAGCGGGGCGGGCAGGGTTGTGCTGTCACGGTCGCGGGCCAGGCGGGCAATGATTACCGGGTCGGCAAGACCATCGGGCAGCAGCGCCGGGCACCTGTCCAGGGTGGCCGCCGCATCGCCGGCAAAGCGGGTGTGGCCGGGTGGGAAATTGGCGGCAAGCTCGACCCCGGTCGCAATCTCAGGGTCGGCCAGCGCGACGCCATCCGGGCCGAACACTTGCAGGTAGATCATGCCACTGCGTCCCGAAAGGCAGATCGCGACCGGCCCGCCGATCCCAATCTTTAGCGTCTGGGCCGCCAGTGCCTCAAAGCGGCTGATGCCGATCACCGGAATGCCCCGGCCAAGGGCAATACCGCGTGCCGCCGCGACGCCGATACGCACACCGGTGAAGGATCCCGGACCGGTACATACAGCAATCCGGCTGAGGCCATCATAGCCGATCCCGGCCCGGCTGAGGACCGCCTCGATCATCGGGAACAGGTGCTCGGCATGGCCGCGATCCATCGCCTGGCGCTCAAAGATGGGTTCCTTGGCGGCATCACCGGTGCCAACCAGCGCGACGGCGCATTGCGCCGCCGAGGTGTCGATGCCCAGAATCATACCAGAATCATATTCGGGGTAGTGGCCGGTTACAGGCCCACGGGCCGAACTTCGACGATCTCCGGGATGTAGTGGCGCAGCAGGTTCTCGATGCCGTGCTTCAGGGTCAGCGTCGAGGACGGGCAACCGGCGCAGGCTCCCTGCATGTGCAGGTAGACAATGCCCTTGTCGTAGCCGTGGAAGGTGATATCGCCGCCGTCCTGGGCCACTGCCGGGCGCACGCGGGTGTCCAGCAACTCCTTGATCTGGACGACAATTTCGTTGTCCGGGCCGTCATGGGCTGCATGGGCAACCGCGTGGCTGTCACCCTTCATCACCGGCTGACCGGAGGCGTAATGCTCCATGATTGCGCCCAGCAATGCGGGCTTGATATGGGCCCAATCGACCTCGGCCTTGGTCACGGTGACGAAATCCGGGCCGAGGAAAACCCCGGTCACGCCGTCAACCTCGAACAGCCGGTTGGCCAGGGGCGATGCATCCGAGCCCTCGCGGCTGGGGAAATCCGCCGACCCGGACGGCATCACCGGCTGTCCTGGCAGGAACTTCAACGTTGCGGGGTTCGGGGTGGCTTCGGTCTGGATGAACATGGGTGTCTCCCGTTTCTAGATCAACAGATGGCCCGGATGGCGCGAGAAATCAAGAATCATTCTAAACTGTTGCGATCACGTCGGGCGAATCAGACCAGGGGAAAATTGCATGTTGTTTATGGTGATCGAACGCTTCGAGGGCAACGACATGGTCCCGGTCTACCAGCGGCTGGAGGAGCGTGGCCGCCAGCTGCCCGATGGCCTGACCTATGTCGACAGCTGGATCGAGGCCAATTTCGGCCGGTGCTTTCAGCTGATGGAATGCACCGATGCGCGGCTGTTGCAGGAGTGGGTGCTGGGGTGGCGCGGCACCGGCACCAGCTTCGAGATTGTCCCGGTGGTGCCCAGCCGCGAGACCCGCGCGGTGATTGCGCCGTTTCTGCAGGATAGTTGAGCCTCAACTGATCGCGTCGATGCGATCCATGGTCAATCCACCGGGCACGATAGTCACCGGAATTGGCAGTCGGTGGCCCATCTTGGTTACCAGAAAACTGACCAGCGGGCCAGGACCCTCGCCCTCGCCCGCACCCAGAACCAGGACGCCGATATCAGAGTCCTCCTGAATGATGGCCAGCACTTCCTCAGCCTTCTTGCCCTCGCGAATCGCAAATTCCGGGGTCACACCGCACAGCTCGCGCATCTCGTCGGCGAGTTGCAGCAGGCGCGCCTCGGCAGTCTCGCGGGCCTCGGCCCGCATCACCTCCGCGACGCCCATCCAGTGCTGAAACTCCTCCGGTTCAATGACATAGAGCATGGTCACGCCACCGCCGGTGGTCTGAGCCCGGCGGGCGGCAAAGCGCATGGCGTTCATACATTCAGGGGTCTCGTCGACCACGATGAGAAACTTGCGCAAAGGGAGGCTCCTGTTCTGACCGCTCAGCGATCGGAGGATGACAGCAGTTATGGAGCCGTGCAAGCAAGAGGAGGCAGCGCCGGTTCCGCCTGACGGCAGGCCGGCGGCGGGACGGAGCCGAAACCAATTATACTTCAGCGACCAGGGCGCATCTCGCAGAGGACGCCCTTTCGCGTCCTGGCACCGCGTTTTCTGCCGCTCCGCTTGTTGACCCGGCGGTGCATGCCAGGTCATCATTCTAGAATCTTCGCATATTTTATCCCCGGCAGGTCTTCCTGGCGACTAACCCTCGGGGCCAGTTCACGCAGCAACTTGAGCCTCATGACATCTGCAAAACTATTGTAATCGGAGACCTTGATGACGAATGCGCCCGGACCACTGATGACATGCTTTTCGTAGTATTCGTCGAGGTTTGGCACGTCCGTAAGCACCAAAAGACCGTTTATGGTAACGCTCAGCAATTGCGCCTGTATTCTGGGCTCTGTCAAATCCAGCCCGGTATTGTTTTCGCCATCCCCGGAAATATCGATCGTCAACTGCCGTCCGGCGTAGTTGTTTGCGACAATTAGCTTCAGAGCTTCATCGACTGCGGTCCCGATGGCCGTCAGGAATCCGACGGTCTGGCGGTCGATCGCTTCAACTTCCGAGGCGAAGGACAACACCGACGCCCGACTGTCCAGCAAGCGCCACGGCAGTGTTTGTTTGTCATCGACCCAACCACCCCACTGAATGAGTTTAACCGCTACTCCGTCATGTGAGGCGATCAGCGCGATGACGTCCGGAGAACGGAACGCATTGGCGATTCCATTCATCTGCAGGTCAAATTCAGAATTGCTCACACTGCCAGATACGTCGACCGCCAAGACCAATTCAATCGCGATCGGCTCCTGCGCCTGGGTTGTCTGGCTGGCAACGAATACCAAGCCGCTTAGCAGTAGTGCGAATACGAAAATCCGGTTCATCTGCTCATACTACAGCGGGAAATAGGCGTCCGTAAAACTTGATGATATCGCCGCCTGACCATATGCATCCAGAAACACCGATCAGATTCCAAGGAGTGTTGGACCGAGAGTTCGTCCTCGCGCATCGAGAAGTTCATTCTCTTCGCCTTTTCGTACCAAGTGTGCGTGACCCTGCCCGCTACAATAATGATCAGGAATCTGAGTTGGGACGCACTGCCATGCGAGGGCATGGGTTTTCGTAAGCGGTCATTCTCAACGCACCAAGACTTCCCCGCGCTCAGCGCGACCTCAGAAACCCCACCTTTTCGTAGGTTTCGACCAGGATCGGGTCGGCGATGGCGGCGGCACGGTTGGCGCCATCACCCAGCACGCGGTCGATCTCGGCCGGGTCGGCCATCAGACGGGTCATCTCGGCGGTGATCGGGCCGAGGTGGCTGACCGCCAGATCGGCCAGCGCCGGTTTGAAGGCGCCGAAGCCCTGCCCGGCGAATTCCGTCACCACAGCCTCGGCACTGACGCTGGCGAGGGCCGCATAGATGCTGACCAGGTTGCGCGCCTCGGGCCGCTCGGCCAGTTCCGCCAGCGTCTCGGGCAATGGCTCGGCGTCGGTGCGGGCCTTGCGGATTTTTGCGGCGATGGTGTCGGCATCGTCGGTCAGGTTGATCCGGCTCATGTCCGAGGGATCGGACTTCGACATCTTCTTGGTGCCATCGCGGAGACTCATCACGCGGGGCGCCGGGCCGCCGATCAGCGGCTCGGTCAGGGGGAAGAAATCCGGATCGCCGAAATCATTGTTGAACTTGGCGGCGATGTCGCGGGCCAGCTCCAGATGCTGCTTCTGGTCCTCGCCCACCGGCACATGGGTGGCGCGGTAAACCAGAATGTCGGCGGCCATCAGGGCCGGGTATACATACAGGCCCGCCGAGACATTCTCGCTGTTCTTGCCGGCCTTGTCCTTGAACTGAGTCATCCGGTTCAGCCAACCAAGCCGGACGACGCAGTTGAACACCCACGCCAGTTCGGCATGGGCCGAGACCTGGGACTGGTTGAACAGGATCGAGCGCTTCGGGTCGAGGCCGCAAGCGAGGAAGGCCGCGGCCACCTGCCGGGTGGTATCTTTCAGGCCCGCCGGGTCCTGCCATTGGGTGATCGCGTGCAGGTCGACGACGCAATAGATCGTCTCCATGCCGCTGTCCTGCAGCTCGACAAAGCGCCGGATCGCGCCCAGGTAGTTGCCGAGCGTCAGTGCGCCGGAGGGCTGGACACCGGAGAAGACGCGCGGGGTGTGGGTGTGGGCGGCGGTCATGGCTGGTCTCTCTCGTCACGCGGAAATTCAGCGGCCTTCTATGGTCCGCGGCCCGGCCTGCGTCAAGCACGGTCCAGATCAACGCAACCCATAGCGCATAGCGCGGCAAGGCGTTAGAAAGCCGCCCATGAGCATTGCCGAAGACGAAAATGACACCGCCCCCCCCCGCACCCCGGCGCACCCGGTGCTGTGGATCATGGTCGCGGTGATGATAGGGTTCGAGGTGATGTTCGCGGCCGTCGAGGCCGGGCTGGCGCCCGAGAGCCTGGGTCGCTGGCCAGTATACTTGCAGCTCGCTTTCTTTGATTTGGTGTTTGAATACGCCCGGTCCGGTAATGGAGTTGAGCCCCAGGTGGTCTGGTCACTTCTGACCCATGCCTTCCTGCATGGCGGCTGGCTGCACCTGGCGCTGAACGGCGCGGCGTTTCTCGGGCTTGGGCATGCGCTGGTGCAGGCAATCGGGATCGAACGGTTCCTGGCGATCTTCGCCGTTACGGCATGCGCGGGCGCCCTGACCTTCGGACTGATTGCCAACACCAATGGCCCGATGGTCGGTGCTTCGGGGGCGATTTTCGGGATGTTCGCTGTGCTGACAGCCTGGCAGGAGCGCATGCTGCGGCTGACCGGGCTAAGCCGAGCGTCAATCTGGAAGCGGATTGGCGGATTAGTGGCATTTAATGCCGCCCTCGCGTTTGGGCTGGGCGGACTGCTGGCCTGGGAGGCGCATCTCGGCGGCTGGATCGCGGGGTGGCTGATGGCCATGGTGATTCGGCCCGCGCATGGGACCCTACGTACCTACTGATCCGAAGTCGATCGGTTAAGTTTCCCGCGTGACATCGCGGCCCTGATATCCGACATCCGGAATGCCCCGAAAACCACAGCCGCAGCCGCATAGGCAACCGCGCCGACCACCACGATCACCGCCAAACCAACAGCGCGCCAGCCCGGAAGCATCGCAGCCTGCAGCTCGGACAGCCCCAGCACCAGAATGCCCATGGCCAGTGAAGCGCCAAGAATGCGGGGCCAACTCGCTGCCAGCCTTGCGTCGATGGTGACCGCATCGCCGAACTGCCGGACGCCGCGCCATAACAGGGTCAGGTTCACCCATCCCGCAACAGTAGTGCCGATAGCGGCAGCTAAATATCCCGCGAACGGCGCGCCACCAACGGCGATAACCAGATTGACCGCCATCGAGACCACCGCATAGCGCAGGGGTGTGCGGGTATCCTCGCGGGCAAAATAGGCGGGCTGCAACACCTTTTGCAGCACAAAGGCGGGCAGACCGACCGCATAGATCGCAAGCGCCGCCGCCGTGGCAGCGGTGTCCGACGCGGTGAAGGCGCCGTGTTCGAACAGCACCGAAGTGATCTGCCCCGGCACCACGATCAGCGCCACGGTCGCAGGCAGGGTCAGCGCCAGGCAGAACTCCGCCGCCCGGTTCATCGCGTCCCTCGCGCTGGCAGCGTCGCCGGATCGCACCCGGCGCGACAGCTCGGGCAGCAGCACGACGCCGATTGCGACCCCGACCACGCCCAGCGGCAATTGGTACACCCGGTCGGCGTACCAGAGCCAGCTGACCGCACCGTCGAAATAGCTGGCGACCTGGGTGCCGACCACCAGATTGATCTGCATCACCCCGCCCGCCAGCGCCGCCGGAACACCCAGCGCCACCAGGCGACGCACCTCCGGGGTCAGGCGCGGCATCCGCAGCGTCAGGGTCATCCCGGCCCGCCGCGTGGCCCAGACCAGCAAGCCAAGTTGGGCGATTCCGGCCCCGAACACCCCCCAGCTCAGGGCCGGGCCAACCGCCCAGCCCAGCCCCGACGCCAGGGCCATGACGGCGATCAGGATGACGTTCAACAGCACTGGCGCAGCGGCGGCGGCGGCGAACTTTCCGAACGAGTTGAGGATGCCCGAATACAGTGCCGCCAACGAGATGAAGACGATATAGGGGAACACCACCCGCGAGAACGTCACCGCCAGGTCCAGCTTGCCGTCATCGTCAAACCCGCTGGCCAGCGCCAGCACGAACCACGGCATCGCCAGTTGGGCGATCACCGTCAGCACGATCAGCGCGGTCAGCAATGCGGACATCGCCTCCTCGGCGAACTGCCGCGCCACCGCCGCGCCGTCGCCCTCCAGCTTTTTGGCGAACAGCGGCACGAAGGCCATGTTGAAGGCACCCTCGGCGAAAAAGCGCCGGAACATGTTGGGCAGCCGGAAAGCGACAAAGAACGCCTCCGCCACAGGACCGGCGCCAAGGAAGGCGGCGATCATGATATCGCGGATAAAGCCCAGCACCCGGCTGGCCATTGTCCAGCCGCCCACCGTCGCGAAACTGCGCAATAGCTGGATCGGTGCGGCATTCATTTCAACGCGGCCTTGTCGGACTTGGTTGTCTCTGGCGCGATGCCCTCGACCGCCTCGATCAACCGGCGCTCGATGTTCGCCTGCTTCTGGGCGCTGCGGATCTTGTGGCCGAACAGGTCCTTCACATAGAAGACGTCGACCGCGTGCTCGCCATAGGTGGCGATAACCGCCGAGAAGATGTTGATGTTGAGATCGGTCAGCGTCCTGGTCAGCAGGTGCAGCAGGCCCAGCCGGTCGCGGGCATTGACCTCGATCACCGTATACAAATCCGAGCCCTCGTTTTCGAAGACGATCCGGGTCGGCACGGTGAACGGCATCTCACGCGCCTTTTCGCGGCGGCGCTCTCTCAGCGCATCGCGGGCACTCACCTCGCCCTTGAGAATGCGCTCGATGGTGCGCTTCAGCCGAGGCAGGCGGTTCTCCTCGAACGGATGTCCGTCGCGGTCCTGGATCCAGAAGGTCGAGCAGGCCATGCCGTCGCTGGTGGTATAGGTGCGGGCATCGACGACACTGGCCCCGGCCAGCGCGAAAGCCCCGGCCATGCGCGAGAAGATCCCGGGGTGATCCTCCATGTAGAGGCAAGCCTTGGTGGCGTCATGGCTCTCGTCGGGCTGGAAGTGGCTGGAGAACCGGTCGGTGCTTCGTGCCTTAAGCGCCAGTTCGGCGAGGGTCGCGTGGGTATCGGTGTCGAGGCCAAGCCAGTAGGGCGGGTAGTGGCGGCCGAGTTCCGAGGCGCGGTCAGCCTCGGGCCAGTCCGCCAGCCGCTCGGTCAGCGCCGCTTGCGCCTCCGCGACCCGGGTGGCGCGGCTGATCTCGTCGCTGCCACCGGTCAGGAAGTCGCGGGTGTCCCAGTAAAGCCGCCGCAGTAGCTGGGCCTTCCAGTTGTTCCACACGCCGGGGCCAACGCCGCGAATGTCGCAGACCGTCATGACCAGCAGCAACCGCAACCGGGTCGGGCTCTGCACGATCTCGGCGAAGTCCTTGACGGTACGCGGGTCCGAGGTGTCGCGCTTCTGCGCCACGTCCGACATCAGCAGATGGTGGCGCACCAACCAGGCCACCATTTCGGTCTCGGCCCGGTCGAAGCCGAGGCGCGGACAGACTGAGGCTGCAATCTCGGCGCCGTATTCGGAATGGTCGCGGGGGTCGCCCTTGCCCAGATCATGGACGAACAGCGCCATATACAGCACCCGGCGATTGAAGCCGCCCTCAACGATTTCGGTGGCGACGGGATGCTCCTCGGCAGCTTCCAGCTTCTCGATACGGTTCAACGTTGCGATGATCTGGATGGTGTGCTCGTCAACCGTGTAGTGGTGATACATATTGAATTGCATCATCGCCACGACGCGGCCAAACTCCGGGACGAAGCGGCCAAGAACGGCGGTCTCGTTCATCAGTCGCAACAGCCACTCGCCGTTGGTGGCGTCGGTCAGCATTTCGAGGAACAGCGCGATTGCGTCCGGGTTGGCGCGCAGATCATCGTCGATCAGGTCGAGATTCCGGGTCACCAGCCGCAGTGCCGCCGGGTGGATATGCGCGTCCAGCCGGGCCGCATCGCGGAACAGCCGCAGCAGGTTGACCGGGTCGGTGGCAAACACCTGATCGTCGCGGATGCTCAGCCTGCCGTCGCGCACGATAAACGGTTGCTTCGGGTCGTTGGCGACACTTCGAAAGCTGAGCGCGCGCAGCAGGGTCGACAAGCGCGGCGGCGCCTTGGCGTGTTTGGCCTCCAGCGCCGCCGAGAAGATCCGAGTCAGGTCGCCGACATTCTTGGCGTGGCGGAAATAGACCTGCATGAAGTGTTCGACCGCCATCCGCCCGTCATGGTTCGTGAAACCCATGCGCCCGGCGATCTCGACCTGGCGGTCGAAGGTCAGCTGCTCCTGTGCCCGCCCGGCGAGGTCGTGCAGATGGCAGCGCACGGCCCAGATAAACTTCGAGGCCTCGGCAAAATGCTGCACTTCATCGCGCTCGAACACCCCCATCTCGACCAGATCCCAGGCGCTGTCGGTGCGGTACAGGTATTTTGAGATCCAATGCAGCGATTGCAGATCGCGCAGCCCGCCCTTGCCCTCTTTGATATTGGGCTCCAGCATGTAGCGCGAACCGCCATGATGGGCATGCCGCTGATCCCGCTCACCCAGTTTCGCCTCGACGAACTCGTGCCCGGTCTTCAGGAACAAACGATTCCACAGCAGCGTTTCAAGCTCGTCGAACGGTGGCCGATCGCCGCAGATAAAGCGCTTCTCCAGCAGGGCCGTGCGGATCGTCAGATCGGCCCCGGCCAGCCGGAAGCATTCGTTGATGCTGCGCACCGCCTGGCCGACCTTCAGCTTCAGGTCCCACAGGATGTAGAGCATGCTCTCGATCACGCTCTCGCCCCAGGCGGTCTGTTTGTAGGGGGTCAGAAACAGCAAATCGACATCGGAGAACGGCGCCATCTCGCCACGCCCGGTGCCGCCGACGGCCACCACAGCCAGCTGTTGCGCGTTGGTCCGGATCGGCGCTGGATGCAGATGGGTGGCGCAATAATGGAAGACCCCGGCGATCACCACGTCAATTACGTGGGTGTAGCTGCGCGCCACCCGCAGACCGGCGTGAGGATGCTCCAGCAGGGCGACGCGGACCTTGTCGCGGCCCTCGGCGAGCACCTTGCCGATCAGCTCGGCGACATCGCGATGCTGGCTGTCGGAGCCTGCCTTGGCAGCCTCGCTGATCACCGCGTCGATCGCCTCGGTCAGACGGCCCAGATCAGCCAGATCCGCCGCCGGCGCGACCAGATTCGCCAGCCCAGCGAAAGTCCGCTCGGCCGAGCTCCTACGCTTCACCTGGATCTTAGCGATCAATCCACCCTCACGAACCGAGATCGAGCCGAGCGGGCGCCGGGTCGAGAATTTCGAAACCACGCTCGCGAACCTGCAGGATCGCCAATGCTCGTTTGTTCAACCCGTTGTGCTCGAAGCGCAATGGTCCGAGCGCCCCCTGGAAGCCTTCAACCCGGGTCAGCTCGGCGCGGCCAAATGGCGTGAGCGATCGGTTCCGCCGCGCGTCGGCCAAAAGCTGTCCGGCAACCTGCACTGCGTCGTAGCCAAGCACCGCGATGAACGGTGCTTGCGCGCCGTATCGTGCTGCATAGAGACGCGAGAAGCTGTCGAGCCTGTTCGGATCCGGCGCCGGAAACCAGCCGCCCTGCAGCGCTGGCTCCTGCAACGTGGAGTTCGCGTTCCACTGGCCAAGGCCGAGGTATTTTACCCGCGCCGGATCGAGACCGTTGTAGTCCACGAACGCGCCGGCCGAACGCAGCCCCTGACCGCCGTCCGGCAACAGAACCGCATTGGCACCCGCTTCACGCGCTGCGCCAACAAATGGGTCTGCAGTCTCCTGGATGCCCTGGAAGGTGCGCGGATAGCCTGAGGCAACCACGACCCGCGCGCTGTTTGACACCACCGCTTCCTCGACACCGCGAAGGGCCGCGTTGCCGTAATCGGATTGCGGGTAGAACACCGCGATCCGGTCCAGCCCTTGCGACGCGGCAAAGCCAACGATGCGCTTGGTCTCAGCCTCGGGCAGGAAACCGCTTACAAAAATCGGCCCGCCAGCCACCGTGCTGTCGGTCGAAAACGAGATCACATTGATGCCCGCCGCCCCGGCGACTTGCCCGACCCCGCCGGTGTTGGCGCCGAACAACGGCCCCAATATCAGCTTGGCGCCCTCGCCAATTGCCCGTTGCGCCAATGCGCGGGCGCTATCCGGGTTGCCGCGAGTATCAAAGATACGCAGCTCCATCCGCGGATCGGACAGGTCGACCGCCGCCATCCGCGCTGCATTCGCCACCGCATTGCCGGCATCGGCTGCGCCCGCATCGGCCGCCGTGAGGGGCACCAACAACGCCACAATCACCCGCTGATTGGGATCGACACTGCCGGCAGGCAATGCCGGAGCGGTCTGGCCGACGGGTGGCGTTGCCGTGCGGGACACGGTGGTCGGACCACAGGAGGCAATCGAGAGCGCCAATCCGGCGGCAAGAAATAGGCTCGGAGCGATGGAGGGCAAACGGAGCATGGCAACCTCTCTTTCTCTTTTGGCCGCACGGATACTATACAGGAGGTGCTCTCCCGCCCAAACCGGGCCAACATTTTATCGGACGTTATGAGCGGCAAGCAGGAAAGTAAACGCAGTCCAAGCGGCACGAGCAGACCGGGCGCCGGGCGGCCAACGCCCGTGCCCCTGGAATCCGGTCTTTATCTGGTAGCGACGCCGATCGGCAACGCTGCCGATATCACGCTCCGCGCCCTTGAAGTCCTGGCACGCGCCGATGCTCTGGCGGCCGAGGACACCCGGCAAACCCGCAAGCTGATGGAGATGCATGGCATCGCGCTGGCCGGTCGCCCGATGATCTCGTACAACGACCGCAACGGCGTCGAGCGGCGCCCCCGTATCCTGGCCTGGCTCCGCGACGGGATGAGCGTCGCCTATTGCTCGGACGCCGGCACGCCGCTGGTCGCCGACCCCGGCTACCGGTTGGCCGAGATGGCGGTCGCCGAGGGGATGGGTTTGACCGCAATCCCCGGCGCCTCGGCGGTGCTGACGGCGCTGTCGCTGGCCGGGCTGCCAACCGACCGCTTCCTGTTCGCCGGGTTCCTGCCGCCGAAGCGCGGCGCGCGAAAAAAAGCGCTGGATGAACTGGCGGCGGTACCGGCAACGCTGATTTTCTATGAAAGCCCCCGCCGTCTCGCCAGCGCCCTGGCCGATATGGCGGCGATGCTGGGCGACCTGCGCCCGGCGGCGGTTGCCCGTGAGCTGACCAAGAAGTTCGAGCAGGTGCGCCGTGGGCCGCTGGGCGAACTTGCCGCGCAATATGCCGCCGAGGATGCGCCGAAGGGCGAGGTGGTGGTTCTGGTCGGCCCGCCGGACGCAGGCGTGGCCCATGCCAAAAGCGCCGCCTCGCTCGACGACGCCCTGGCCGAGGCATTGCTGACCCTGTCAATCAAAGACGCCGCCCGCGCGGTCGCCACCAGCCTCGACTTGCCCCGGCGCGACGTCTACGCCCGGGCGCTGGAACTGGCGAGACCATGAGACAACGCCGCGGCCGCAGCGCCTACCTCAGCGGCCTGTCGGCGGAGGATCAGGCGGCCCGCGCATACCTCAAACGCGGCGCCGAACTGCTTGCCCGGCGGCACCGAAATGCGGGGGGAGAAATCGACCTTATCTTCCTTGAGGACGGCATTTTGGTCTTCGTCGAGGTCAAACAGCGAAAAAATCCGGCATTAGGTAGCAACAGCACCAAAATAGTGGCTCAAATTCACCCGGTCCAGCGATTAAACTGCCGGGATGGAAGACAACACAATTATCAACGGGCTGCTCAAACTGCGCACTGAGACGGCGCAACAGGTCGGATATGCCCGCGCCAGGCTGGCGGAACTATCCCACGATCTGGAAGCCATAGAGCATGTTCTAACCGCTATGGGCCACTATGAGCGGCCACCAACGCCGCTGGCCTATGCCGGGCAGTTCTCGCGCGGCGAGCGCCGGTTGTTCATCATGGAACTGCTTGGCAAGCGTGGGCCGCTGAAATCCGGCGATATCGCGAAAGAGTTTCTAACCCGCAAGGGTCTCAACCCGGACGATCCGA
>Ga0307379_10004082_pt1 | contig 20969 bp, 18 predicted proteins | sample UN2MG_FD_202237 | JGI IMG/M metagenome (GOLD analysis project Ga0307379, IMG submission 202237) | Soil microbial communities from Risofladan, Vaasa, Finland - UN-2 | ecosystem: Environmental > Terrestrial > Soil > Coastal area > Acid sulfate soil | place: Finland: Risofladan, Vaasa | collected... | reverse complement strand
GTGCGTGTCGTTGGTCTGAAGCGAAGGCCCGTCGAAATATTCGAAACCTAACAGTGGATTGTAGACCTCGTCGTACTTGCGGGGGAATGTGTGGCAGACGATTGGATGGTCGTAGGGATCGAGCTCTTTGATATATTGGCAGAAGGCCTTACGCTGCTCGGTGGTGTTGGTGTTTTCCTCTCCGAGGTTCCAGACCAGAGCGAGGTGATGGCCGAAGCGGGCGATTAATTCGCGGTAGTAAAGTTTGCGTTGCGGGCCGAGTTCGCCGCCGTCGAGTCCCTGGTCGTTTTCCGTCTCCTGTGTAATGATATGGAGCATCAGACCCAGTTTGTCCATGTGCGAGAAAACTATCTCCCACTGGTCGAGCTTGCTGCAGTCGAAGCGATATTTCTCTTCGGGTTTAGTCCAGGGCCAGACGTCTTTGCCGTCCCCGCCGTCGATATTGTAGGGGATGAAATAGACGCTGTTCATACCTTTGGAGGCCAGATAATTCAGGGCCCCGATCATGCCCTTGCCCTTGCCGTTCTTCCATGTTGGGTCGCCCGGACGCCAGTCTTTGACGTGCGGGGCGTAGTGGTGGATGAATATGTCGCCTGCGGCTTCACCTTTGCGTATTAGCTCCCCGGTGTCGTAGGTATCGTCAAAATCGGCGTAGGCCAGGAAGTTCTCGGGGCTGTCGGCGCCGCCTTTGAGGAAATACTCGCCTGTTTCGGCGAATTGAAGATAGCGTTTGCCGATATATTTGAGCAGTCCCTTAGCCCGGTGATCCCTGTCTGTTTTGTCACTGGCTGCTATTTCAAGTGTCCCGATGACGCCATTGAATGCTGTGCGCGAGCCCGCTTTTGGATCACTCGTCAGAGCAATGTCCGGCCCGGTACGGAAGGATATGGCGTAGGCCCATTGGCCTGTTTCATCCGGTACAAAATGAACGCGCCACTTGTTGCCCTCGATTGCGCCTGTTTGCCCGGCGTTACCGTCGGCGGCGTAGTAGCCGGGGACAAAATATTGCTTCTGCCCCTTGATGAACACCACGGTCAGACGGTAATCGCGGAAGGGATTGGGCTCGGCATTTTCACCGGTGTCCGGTCCGGTGAAGGTCAGCGTGACCTTGTGCCATTTCTTCAGCTCGCCCGAAACCTCGCATTTTTTGTTCGCACCAAAAACGCAGAGATCGGCTGCAAATACAAAACAAATGGAAATTGCCAAAATCAATCTTAAGTGTTTCATTTTCTGCTCCTAATCAGATAAATGAGTGAATATTATTGTGATATCTTATAAGGCAGATGAGGACATTTGCAACAGATTTTTTAAACCACGAATCTCACAGCACACGATAACTAACCGCGCTAATAAAGAGGCCGAACCATTTCGGCTCGGCCATTTTGCTAAGTTGGGAATCGGCAGACAACCCGGACTATCTGCCGAGATCAGGCTCAAGAGAAGCTCCAATAAGTTTTGCATCAGGTGTAAACTTGATCCGGCCGTCGCTTTGAAACCATTGTTCCCACGCCGTAATCGTCGCTTCGTTCTCTTGTTCTGCGGCATCGGCGTCATAACCGAAATTTTTACCCGTAGCGATTCGCAGACGATCGATTATGTTTATCACAAGAATCTTATCTTCCAGCATATCAGACCTGCCTCATTGCTTTGGTTCTGACGATCGTCTATATATAATAACGAATAAGCGGCATATTTTTACATAAACAAAGGTCATTATTTCCATTATGTTTTCCAACCGAACGAAAGAAAAATGTTGGATTTTGTAGCGGATCCAACCTAAAATCCTTCTGATACTTATAGATAATTCCAACGGACTGGAATGTTCTGCATTAGTATAGGCGAGAGCTTGTATTCAAGGAATGTCACGATGATGACGTTTGAGATAGCACTTGTCCTGCTGGTCTTGGGTTTAACAGTCGTACTGTTTATCAGTGAATGGCTGCGTGTAGATGTCATCGCGATTGCCGTGATGCTTATTCTTGCGTGGCTGGGATTGGTAACACCGGCACAGGCGTTCTCAGGATTTGCCAGCAATGCAGTCGTTTCAATCATTGCGGTTATGATTCTCGGCTATGGGGTTGACCGCTCCGGAGTGATGCAGCGCATGACCGAGCCGATTGTCCGCTTGGCCGGGACAAGTCAGAACCGATTGACTCTGCTGGTCTCTGCCGCGGTGGGTTTTATCTCGGCCTTTATGCAGAATATCGGTGCGGCGGCTTTGTTTCTTCCCGCACTTCTGAGAATATCCAGAAATACCCGTATTCCATCGTCAAGGTTACTGATGCCGATGGGCTTCGCAGCGATCCTTGGAGGCACACTCACGATGGTGGCATCGGGGCCTCTGATTATACTCAATGATCTTCTCAAACAGTCCGACCTGGATTCGTTCGGCCTCTTCAGTGTCACCCCGGTGGGTCTGGCGCTGCTCGGGGCAGGTCTGGCATATTTTACGATTTTCGGTAAAGCTGTCTTGCCTTCTCGCAGTAGTGACAAGGGCGGTGATAAGAGCAGTCAGCAGGAATTGATTGAGAGCTGGCGGTTACCCTCAAAGATATCTCAATGCCTTGTCGGTGCAGACAGTCCGCTGGTTGGCAAGACACGCGAGGACGTAGCGCTTTGGAAAAAATACCACCTGAATCTGCTGGCGCTGTCGGAGGGTGAAGAGATTTTCTATGCCCCCTGGCGTTACACTCGTTTTGTGGCCGGCCAGCATCTGGCATTGATAGGCAAACAAAGTGACCTTGAGCGGTTCATGGCCGACTACGCGCTGCAGCCTGGGCAGGCCGACAGGTTCGAACGATTGACGAGTCCCGAGCAGGGGGGATTTGCAGAACTCATCATACCCCCGCGGGCACCCATCGTGGGCAAGACACTTCGTGAGGTCGCACTTCGCAAAAATTTCGGTGTCGAGCCAATCATTTTGCTCAGTGGCCAGGCTCAGGTGCGGGAAGATTTTTCGGATGAACTGTTTCGGCCCGGAGATGCAATGATAGTCTATGGCAGGTGGGAGAGTATCAAGTCGCTCGATGACCGTAAGAATTTCGTACTTGTGACGCCAGTCGAGTCTAAGATAACCGGCCGGGCCATGCCTGTGACGGCCTTACTGTGTTTTCTTGGCGCGATTGCACTTGTCCTTTCCGGGGTGTCGCTCTCTGTAGGGCTGTTGACTGGGGCACTTGCCATGGTTCTGTTGAAGGTTATAACGATCGACGAGGCCTATAGGGCCGTTGACTGGCGAACGGTCTTTCTACTGGCCGGATTGATCCCGCTGGGGATAGCGATGGACAATACCGGGTCGGCCAAATACATCTCGGGACTGATGATTCAGTTTCTCGGCGAGAGCCATCCCCTGCTGATTATGACCGGCGTCGCGGTTCTGGCGACGGTGTTTTCTTTGTTTATGTCTAACGTCGCGGCGACCGTCCTGCTGGTGCCTCTGGTCATCATAATGGGCGGTCAGACCGGCGTCAATCCCCGAGCCATGGCACTGCTGGTGGCTGTGTGTGCCTCGAATTCATTCGTGCTGCCCACGCACCAGGTCAATGCGCTGCTGATGTCACCCGGGGGCTATCACAATGCGGACTATATCAAGGCAGGCGGCATCATGACGGTCCTGTTCATCTTCATTGCCGTTGGCCTGATTTACGCGTTTTATGTCTGATGGAAGCGCGACTGGAATGCAAATTGAATTATGAGGTGGATTAAATGGCAGTCTTGGATTACATTTCACTAAGTATAGGATATGTTGGAATTGCAGTGATCGTCTGGGGTGTCATTCGCACACTGCTGCGGGTAGTTTTTCTGGAACTCACCAAGTGCAGGTTCAAGCACACCTGTTTCGAGAGGGAGGGACTCAGACGGGAATTCGGCTCTTACCTGCTCTTGGGTCTGGAGTTCCTTATCGCAGCCGACATCGTGGGTACAATCTCCCATCCGACATTGGAGGAGGTGGCCGTACTTGGGAGTATTGTTGCGATAAGAACTGTCATTAGTTTCTTCCTTAACAGGGAGATGCAAATTGCTCAGACTCATGCCGGCGAGGTGACGGATACGAATGTTGAGCATGAGAGTGTTTAATTTTTGCCGAAAATCCAACTTTGCTCATAGATTATAAAAGACCGGACCTATCAGGCCCGGCCTTTATGACCATATCGTTACATTGTTACTCTAACAACGGCTTCTCAAGTTCAGCCAGCACTTCAGCAGTGACTGTCTCAGTATGCAGATCTCCGAAGATGACCCGGTATTCGTTGTCCGAGACCTTCCATCGCATCAGGACCTGGTCTGTATCCTCTGGTGCAACGCTCTTTCCGTAGTACGCCGGATCTTTCTTGTCCTGAAATAGTCTCATGTAGAATGTTCCCAGTCCCTGAATGGGTATCATGATATCCATGAGTTTTTTGACTCTTTCTTCTTCCGTGAGATCTTTGTCATGCTCGAAGAGCTGCTTGACAGATGGGTCGTCACTGTCCTTGAGCTTGCTAAATTGCGGCATGAGGGTCGTAAGACTCAGTTCCTCTGGGAATTTGCCACTCAGTTTGGAAAACAGCCTCAGACCTTGGATGGCCGTCTCCTCATTGAAGGGTGCCATCTTGATGGGCGCGCCGCCAAACATGGTATAGTCATCGGGTATGAACGGCTCAAACTCGGCTGCGTCAACGGAAGCATCCCACTGGAAGTCGTATATGACGGCGTGTATATCCATCCGGTCCATCTGCATGTTCATCTCGGAGCGCACAGGCAGCTGGGTCTTGACATCGACCCATATCTTGACATCGACATCCCCCAGTATGCCACCCAGATAGTGGGGATCGGTCGTTTGGAATCCTTCTACTTCGATGCCGTCTATGGTCGACATGCCAAGGCTTTTATAGTCGCATTCCAGGATACGTTTAACCATGGTGCGCGGATCATTGTTCTGCTTTTGCGTCCGTTCGACCAGAGTGTCATCGATTTCCAACTCCGTGTACTTTTTCTGGCTTGGCATGATCATAATCATCCTCTTCTTCTGGGGCAGCATATACTGTTCTTGGAGCATTCTCTCCCCGCTATTGGGATCGAGAAATTCCATGCTCATTTTCATGCCATGGTCATGCGATATCAACACAGTGCTCTGTACGTCTATGCTCAAAGGTCTTTCTTTCGTCTGGCCTGTTATACTCATCTGGTACATGTAAACACTGGCCTGTTCAATTCTGGCCAGCACGTCCGCCAGGGCAACGCCTGATCCGGTGCCTGTCCACAGAATGAGGCCCGTCACACACGCGATGGCGAGCACAGCGGCAACAGTAAGTTTGGTCAATGGACTCTTCATAATTGTTCTCCTTAAATTCGGCAATGCGAATGCCGGTTGCATTTCTTTAGATTTCTGCTGTGCTTCAAGAAGCTCACCGAGAATTTTTCGGTCTGTCTTCGGATTGATATCTATATCCAAATCCAAATTCTTGAAGACATTCTTTATGTTTTCTGCCGATCTCATCTTTTCACCTCACCGTCTAAGATTGATCGTAGCTTCTCCAGTCCGTATCGATATCTGCCTTTGACTGTGTTGATGGACACACCCTGCGACTGAGCAATTAGTCTGAATTTCATGCTGGCCCTCAGGTGCAGTATGACCACTTCCCGCTGTTCGTACGGAAGCCGTGCCAGGGCTTCGCTCCATCGTTTCAATTCCTCGCTGCATATCAGCCATTGATCGGGCCGCTTTGTATCCGAGACAACTGGTTCGGCCTCATCCAGCGCAACAGCTTGCCGGTGCTGATTTGCTCTATTTTTGTTTCTGGCCCGGTTCGCAACACAGCTCAGCAAATAGCTCTTGAGATTGCCGCTAAGCTTTAGCGTCTCCGCAGATTGTGCAAATGATACAAAGACGTCTTGTACTATATCTTCGGCGTCACTAACATCATTCAAAAGAATCGTTGCCAGCCTCAGCAGATCTTTTTTGTACTTTTCATAGATACGGCGAAGAGCATCACTGCTGCCGTACTTAAATTTCAATATGAGCACTCTGTCATCAAACATCGGCGAGTCGCTTTCCCAAGCTTAGGATTAACACTACTTATAACACAACTGAGCCATCTCTTTGGGTATAAAAAAAAGGATTTTTTGTAAAGAATTCGACTATGTCTCCAAGACACCGTTTTTCACCCGGCAAATCCACACAAAAAGGCCGGGTTAAACAAGCCCGGCCTTTTTGTGATAACCTGTTTATAAGCGGTGATACTCCAAATCCGGACTGTTATTTCTATGGGTATCGCTGTTAGAGGGGAAGCTTCGCGCCCTGAAGCAGTTGTCTCATGTTCGCGGGATAATATCCAAACCCCAAGAACAGTAAGTGCTGTGCTCTTGATATTAGCTTGCGAGCGAGAATGAATTCATCTCTGTCGGTTACGTTTTCAGAGATTATCTTTATGTTTTGGACTGCTAATCTAATTCGAGATGCCCCATCCGTCTGTCCAAGTCTCCAACATCCTGTTTCGTTCGCAGTACGTTGCAATCTCCAGGATCATCGTCCAAGGGCTGAAACCGTGAAGCTCCAGACATTGCCGGCATGTTTCGTCGTACTATCGGCCTCGACCCCATCGATCCGCCAGTAGTAAGTCGCGCCTTTGGTAAGGGTAAGGGCTTCGGGACTGTAGCTGGTCTCAATCTGGTTGACTATGAAAGCAGTACCGTCTATCACAGCCTGCCGATCAGTGCTCAAGTACACATCGTGCGAAGCTGCAGTGACCCCCGTCCTCCAGCTAAGAGTAAGTCCATTCCTCCCTACCTCTGTGGCGCCATCAGCCGGGCTCGGAAACCAGGCTTTTCGGGTGATCCCTAATAGTTCAACTTCGGCGATCTGCATACTATTTATCCATTGGCCCGCTCCGCCTCGAATGGCCGTGAACAGAACTTGATAGTGATCGTATGCTGCCTCATTTTCAAACGAAATCGGCGTTTCGTTCTTTGTGAAGCGCGGCCACTCCGCTGCCTGAGCGAAATCGACGATATCACCACTGGCAATCAACGTATACGGCCCATCTATGCCCTCATTAGAACCAGAGAGTTCAAATGCAACCGGATCACGACCTGCATAGTCATTCGCTGTGGTGAAAGTCAGTGCAGTAACGATACTCTGGCTGGCTGATGCTGTCACCCGGAAGCCACTGGGACCTTCATCTCCTTTGAAATGCAGATACTTCGTCCCGGTGTCATCATCGATTGCCAACGGAGGAGCTTCAGGAGGAGGCCAATCTCCATCGTTCGGAACACCCTGGACAGTATCCCCTGGGGCAGTAACATCAAACAGAGGCGTAAAGCTCCAGATATCGCCGGTGTATACCGTCGTACCATCGGCCTCGACCTCATCGATCTGCCAGTAGTAAGTAGTGCCGAATTCAAGGGGTCCGGGATCAAAGCTGCTCTCTGCCTGGTTGCCTATGAACGGCAGTGGACTGCTGGTACCGAAATACACATCGTGCGTGGCGGCAGTAGGTCCCGGCAACCAGCTAAGAGTTGTATCTAATGCCAGAACTGAGCCACCATTAGCCGGGTCGGGTTGCGTAGCGGAACCGGGCACGGTCGTGAAGCTCCAGATATCGCCGGTGTATATCGTCATACCATCGGCCTCGATCTCATCGATCTGCCAATAATATGTAGTGCCTGGTTCAAGGAGCCCGGGATAATAGGTGGCCGCCTCCTGGTTACCTATGAACGCCGGTGGACTGCCGGTACCGAAGTATACATTGTGCGTGGCAGCAGTAGGTCCCGGCAACCAACCAAGAGTTGCATCTATTGCCACAGCTAAGGTACCATTAGCCGGGTCGGGTTGCGTAGAGTTACCTGGCGCAGTCGTAAAGGTCCAGACGCTGCCGACCCACGGACTGTCGGGATGGAGGTCATTGACCTCATCAACACGCCAGCAGTATGTGGTGCTTACTTCAAGGGGTCCGGCAGGAACATAGGTTGCATCCGCCTGGGGATAAGCCCCAGTGGCATTGTTCACATCGTCAAACACGGTGCCGAAGTACACTTGGTGTGAAGTGGCATATATTCCCGGCTTCCAACTGAGAACGGGTGGCAACCAGACACCTGTGCCACCATCCTGCGGGTCCGGATTGCTTGCCTCCGGACCCGCGACGACAACTGCGAACATCTCCGTGTTGTCCATGACCGCGGAAATCAATTCGGCATTCACGCCCCAACCGTAAACCGGCACGTTACTGTCCGTATGGTTGCCGCTACTCCATTCGACAGTGGGCAAAGCGCCGGCACCGTTGTTGGCTAACACAGTCAGCCCACCGGTTTCGTGGTCGGCGGTTACGAGTATCAGCGTGTCGCTGCGTCCGGCGGCCCAGTCAATCGCCACCTGCACGGTATTGTCGAACTCAATTGCTTCGAGGACAGCTCGCTGAATGTCATTCACATGGCACGCATGATCGATGCGTCCACCTTCGATCATCAGGAAGAAACCATCGGGGTCGTTATCCAATATACTCAGCGCAGTGGCGGTCATTTCAGACAGATGCGGCAGCGATCCCAGTCCTTCGTATTCGTAGGGCATGTCACCATTGCCGAATTGCCCGAACACCATGGTTTCCGTTTCCGTATCCAACGCCTGCATGGCAGCATGATCAGTCACGATGGTGTACCCCGCCGAGGCGGTCACTGCGGCTACATCTGGATCGGTGTAACCACCGAGCACAACGTTGGGACGACTCTGATCCAAATAGTCGTTCCAGATTCCACCATAATCCATCCGGCTGGCCACATGAGCACCGAAGGCAGCCGGCGTGGCGTCGAACCACTGCGCAGTGGTGACCAGCCCTGTGCTCTTGTGTCGGGCCTTGAAATATTCGAGCAGGGTCTCCAGTTCGCTCCCATCCCCGGGAATGGCCAGGCTGATCACACCGTTGCTGACCTTCACGCCGGTGGCCATCGCCGTCGCCGCTGCCGCAGAATCGGTTATTTCCGAATTGGCTGAATAAGTAGTTAGCTCCCCTTTATAGGGAAGCGACTCGAACAATAGCGTACCCGTCTGGCCATTGGCATACATTCCCGCCGCCTTGACCTGCTCGAAGCCCATTCCATCGCCGATCAAGAATATCACGTACTTGGGCTGGGCCTGTGCTGTGCTTGCCAGGCCTATCGCCAGGCCGAACACCAAAACTGAAACTGCCAACATTTTTGTCGTTTTCATCCTCTTGACCTTTCAAAGCTTGTCCATGTGCATGTGCAAGCAGGGAACTGTCAATATTTTCGCGCCGTACATCGTGCGCAACCATACCGGCTTCGCAGGTATTGTCAAAAAACGCAACTGCCTGATCCGGTCAAGGATTTTCCGAAAGAGCGTCTGCTGCACAGCCACTTCCGCCATCTGAAATATAACGTAACGCGAATGAGACGGATGACATAGAAGTATCCCTCTACTTCGAGACAGCGATACACATGGGGATCAGCAAAGGACGCATCCCCTCGGAAGAACCACAGGATGTCACGGCCTCGATAACGGGCATTGATTGGCTCCAAAACACTTTGTCAGTCATCGGCGCTACGGACATTCCTATTGCGAAGCAGGGCTCGCTCCAAATCTCCAAACTGGTTGAACCAGCCAATCTGCTGGAGATCGACTGCCTGAGCAATGCTGCAATGCTGTGCCGCGTGTTCTTTCCCGTTCGGTTATCACGAAGTTCTGAATCAATCGCTGAGGTCAGGCCGAGTGCTTCATCAAGCTCACGGTAGGCCGGCAGCCCAGCGTCACTGGTGACCTTGGTTCCGTGAAATTCAAGCTTCAACTTGCGGTCAAAATCGAGCCTCAGGGCGTACTTGTGTGCTTTACCCATTGGGTTCTCCCATGTCAGATGGTCTAAACCGGGTTGAGTGGTCTCCATAGGCTCTATACTATCAAATTACAGTCCATATGTCAACAATTACTTGGGAAATTCGGAATAAGATAATCAGACTGCCATTAGATTCCACCGAAAATCGTCCAGCGACCAGGCTGATTATAAACTTGTCGGACACCGAGGCGATCCAACTCCCACAGGCTTGTTTGGCCGTCTTTTTCGATCTCCACCCTGCAGGGCACAACCAATCCCTTAGTCTCTGGGATGGGATGTGGGCCAGCAGGCCCAACAGAAACAATACGAAGAATCTTGATATTAGCGAAAATCTCCTGCATTTTGTCTGCGGGTATGCCTTCAAGCAATTTACCAGCTTTTGAATAATCCTCGGCGATAAGGGCTTCAAAAAAGTTACGAACTACTTCAATCGCTATTTCCTCATCACTAAGCTGCCCCTGAACCAGGCCGACCTCCTGTATAGTCTGATCAATACGTAACACATCAGCAGGAACTTCATCCAAAGTGAACGTTTTAGTTTCGATGGGCTGATTGTAGTTGTAATACTCCTGCCTGCCTGTGTATCGATACTGGCCATATTGTAGCTGATAAAACTCAACCTCAGTTACGAGTTTAGTCTCCTGATCCACAGATAAAACCTCACGTTTATTGGGTGACGCACTGTCGGATAGATACGTTGCCGTGACAATGATAGGTTCGGCCTTATCTGAAGGCTCATCAATTTCTATCTTTAATTTGCCCTGTTGTTCCTGCTCATATAGATTTTCTACAGCGAGCCTTGGGTCACATTCTTCAACCAATTTGAGCATGCCTTCGGCGACAATTTTGTCCGCGGCGATGAACAAAGTATTCTTCCTTTTAAAGTATATTTGTACTTTGTCTTCTTTCCATATGCCCACTTTAGCTCCATCATCGGGCGAGCTCCATTCCGGCATATGTAAGCGGGCATTCTTGATCTGTCCGGACTCGTTACATTCTACCCAGAACTCTTTCGGTTCATCTTCACCGTCCTTAAAAACTTTGATATAGAGGTAGCGGACAGTGTGGTTGGCCTTGATGGTATGTTCAAGGGCATAAGCTACGGGTGTTGTATTATCCCAGATATTTATTGATAGCACGACGGCTACAATAATTATCGCCGCCGCGGCTATTTTTGTGATTGGACTTTTCATAATTATTCTCCGTATATTGAGCGAGCTTTCTGAAGTGGAAGGTTCTATATCTGCCCGCGAGGTCAACATTTCAACAGCTTCCGGGTGTCTCTGCTTCCAGTGGTCGAAGTCCGTCCTTGTTTTTTTCGAGCCTATTACTTCGCTCAATGCTTCATCAAGCCATTTATCGTTTTCAGGACTTTTCATAGTCGTCTCCCGTCAAGCCGTTTTGTTTCAAGTACTCTGCAATCTTACGTTTTGCTCGAACAAGCCGGCCGTTCACAGCCTGTGGCGATACGCCCAGAACTTCCGAGATATGCGCCTGCGAGAATCCGTCGAAGTAACGCAGGACAATCAATTCTCTTTCTGCCTCTCGAAGGCTCCAGACCGCCCGGCGAATCGCCTCCCGGCGGTCTTCTGCATCTTCCCGGCTCTGGGCGGCATGATCTTTGCTTAGAGCGACCGGTTTGTTTATGTTGGCCCTTAGCATTTGCCTCGAAACGTTCCTGCAAATGCCCGCAAGCCATGCACCAAATCTGTCTTTACTTTTCAAACTCCCTATGTCGCAACAGGCTATGGCGAAGACTTCCTGTGCTGCGTCCTCTGCGAGGTCTCTTTCGGCAAGCATCGAATAAGCCAGTGCGACCATAGAGCTGTGATAACGCTCATAGAGGGCACCGAAGCTTTCCAAATGGCCATTTTGGGCAGCTTTAACTAATTGTGTTTCTGAATTCAAATTCACAACAAATCCACCATTTCATATAAAAGTGCTGATATCAGCCTTCGTATATATAGTGTAATTTTACGCCCAAAATGTGCGCGAAAAAATGGTTTTATTACAATATTCTTTCTTATGCGTCCAAAGGTCCCGGATTCCTTCCTTCAAAGGAATTAAAGACCATAGACTCAATTGTGAAGCAGTAATGGAGCGATTATTTTTTAGATCGTTCGAATGCCTTTTCCAGGACGCCGAAGCCCGGAGTTCGTTCATTAAGGCGTGTGATATTCTTTTTCGTGGCGACTTCCGTGAAATGGTCGAAAGCCGTTTCGAACGAGTCGGGCATGGGCCAGTCGGTGCCTGTAGTTTTGCATTGTTCTCTCATTTGGTTCCAGCTCATCATAAAGGTGTACATCACGGGCAGTTGGGCGACCTGAACGCGAAACAGCAGGTAAGGATTGTCCTGGACAGTCGCTTCGGCGGCTTTTAGGTGCGCAAGGCCTTTTCTGAGAGTATCAAAGGAAAGGAATTTCGACGTATGCAGCGAAAAGCAGCCGAGCTTATCGCCGCCGGCCTCGACCGCATCGTGCGTAATCTGCAGGTAGTCCTTGATATGCGGGCCGGCAGGTCCGTAATAGCCGGCAATGAACTCGTCAATCAGCTCCTGCCCGTCCCGAGAAGGGTCCCAAAGCAGCTTTGCCAGCACCCAGGCGCGGAGTTCAGCCATCTCAGCACCGTTTGTGTTGTAGGCGCCTTGCTCGAAGATGCCCTTGACGTTATGGTCTATGAAGAACTTCACATTCGGCCCCAGGACCCTCAGGTTCGGGTGCGGCATTATGTAATGTTTGAAATTTGTTGTGTAATCCCATATGTAAAGCCGATTGCAAATCTTCGACCAGCCGGCGATATCTTCACTAAATTCCCTGTTACGCTCATCGGTCAATGGCTTGCTGAATGAGCACTCAATACTGCACAGCCGAACAATCACGTTAAGCCTCGGTTTTGTAATTTCGGGCGGCTTGCGAGTATATTGATAAGCCAGCGTACTAATTGCAACGTTCGGAAATTCCTCTTCGATATCCTCAGCCACAGCATTGACAAATCGCAGCATCAACCCCGCGGGGCTGCCTTCCTCTTTTTCAATTGCGGCGCAATTAGTGCATTGACAATTACCGTGCCAGTCGTTCTGCGATACAGACGCAATCGTAGCAGCGGGATTATTTCGCAAACGCTGTTTTAGGTTCTTTACCAGCTCCTTGCGCATTTGTTCGTTGGTCAGGCAAAGCTGCGCCCGCTCGTGAATGCGTTTGCCGTTGATTTCGCTGAACCATTCCGGATTATCTTTGAAATACTTATCAGGCGGAATCAGTAGATAAAACGTGTGCACATGTCCCTCATAGATGTGACGCCCACCTCGTTTATCGTCCAGGCGGTGTGATTGGCCGTTGCACTTGTTGCGCACGGCCCAGTCACCGTCGAACGCATCGAACCAGAAAGGCGAACGGTATTCCAGGGGCGGGACATATCTGATATTGAGTTCGCGCACCCGAAGCGTAGGCTTCTTGGGAATGGTGCTCGTAGCCGAAGACCACCATCGACAGCCGAGATGGTCTTCGAGGAAAGTATAAACGGCGTACAAAGTACCTCGAGGATAACCACCCGCCAAAATAAGGTCTTTTCCTATACTGCGAATGACTATACCGTCGGAGCCGAGCCCCTCGGTGGAGAAATCCATAGCGGCAAATTTGGCGGCGGCAGGGCCAACGAGCAGACGGGACCTGCCGGTGGCAGGGGGGTGTAATATCTCGAACTTTGCGTCGGTTATCTGCCGGAGAAAATCAGCTAATTCAGTCGCAGCGTGCCGCTCTGGTTCAGTGGCGTCCTCGGCAATAACTATGACGGCTTTGGCAAGACCGTCTTGAGCAATTGTCATTATCTCGCCTTTGGCTGCATGTGTGCATCCTGCAAAAAGCAAAAACGCTGTCAGTAGTAATGTGATTCTACTTTCTTCCGGCATAACTTGGCCTCCTTGAACTGAAAAGATACTTTCGGTTTCCAGTATTTTATCGTTCTAAGGTTTGTGTGCCAAGTCTTATGTTGCGTAGCTGTGCATGCCTGAAAAGATTTTAGAGAGGTTTACCCAGAGCAAAGTTATAACAATGGCAACCATACCAGCGATTGCCCAGAGGCTGTTGATACGCGGATACTTTTTGCCGAACATATAGCGGAAATGGAAATATCCGACAAAGAACAGCCATGACGCCAGCGACCAGAGCTCCTTCGGGTCCCAGCCCCAATAGTCACCCCATGCGAGTTTTCCCCAATAGCTGCCGAGTATAAGACCGAGCGTCAATAGAGGAAAGCCGACGCAAATCAAACGATACGTTGCCTGTTCAGGATTTAATAGATTTTCGTTTGGGTTGGGAGTTTTGCCGGCCAGTTGGCGGACGGCCTGGACAGTGGCCTTTGCCATGAAGATATACGACAGCATATAAACTGCAACGTGAGGAGTAAAGAGCCAGCTCTGCAGGGCGGGAGGAAGCTGCTGCGGTTCGGCATTAAAAACAAAGCCGGCGGGAAATAGCACGATTGCCCCTATGAGCATGTCGGCAGTGTATCCTCCTGCTCGCAGTACACGCCGACAAAACAGTGAGATCGGATAAATCATGCCCAGAAACAAAAATACCTCGAAAAGATTCTGCAAAGGCACGTGTCGAACATGATACCAGCGATAGCCGTAAGCAATGACGACAATTCCAAAACCGAGCAGATATAACAAGTGCCCGACCTTGGGCCGGCGAAACAGGCTCGTCACAAATCCAAGCAGATAAACCGCGATGGTAATATAAATCAGTAAGCCCTGAACTGTGTATTTAATTTCCATTTCTTATTCCCGTATTTCCCAAATAGCACCCTGAACAACGTGAAGTCTCTCGTACATGACAGAACGATGAGATTCTTCGATTCGCCCGGATCGACAGCTTTGTTAAATGCTTCTTAGCTTTATCCCTTTATATATATGTCTCAGCCATAAATGCCAGATGACACCGATGCAGAGCATCCAGTAGCCGGCGTAAACCATGGGAATTCCCGTATCTGAAACGACCTGGAGAATAGTATATTGCCCGGCCTTATCGTCGTATGAATGCTGATAGAAATGGTATCCGCCGAAGTGAAGAGGATGGTTTACTTCGATGTCCTTTTCGGCAACAACTTTATCGTTTTTGATGATCTGCAGCTCGCTTATATAATCGCTGATTGTTCTGTGATAACTCAGGAGGAACTTGTCCTGGCCGTGAGTGTGTTCCGGAAAGCGTTCGAATACATATTTGGTGGTCACTTCACCGTCGGACTGTGTTATCTGAACTTCGAGAGCCGGATTGGATCCGGCCTGAGGATCGTCGAAGGGGACGCTTTTACCATCTTCCATCCCAATTTTAAAGTTCTCGAACGTTCTTAAAATTTTCACCGTACCAAGGCCATCACCCAGAGGTAATTCGTTGTCGATTTCGACGGGCATTTTCCAGTTTTGGCCTTGTCGGGTGCTGATTTGAAGATACTGAGGTTTGTAATATTCTATTCGGAAGTCTTTCAATTTAATGGCGAAGGGCAGTTCTTTGAACTCACGGCCGTTGTCCAGTGCGACCTTGTTTTCCTGTTTGCCCTCGACGATTGCCATTCGGCCTGTGCGGATTTTGTCGATGCCAAAGAGCCTTTTCTGGAGATCATATCCAATCCGCGAGCCCCACATGCCACCTGCGAGAATAAGGATGCAGCCTGCGTGCATCAGCAGCAGGCCGGGTACAGAAATTAGCCTGCGAAATGCTGCAAGGACGATTATCAACGCCAGCCCCAGGACACCCCAGTAAACAGCCAAAGGGGGAAGATTGAAGAACTGCTCCGCCCGCTCGGCGCCGATAAATGCACCATAAATAGAGAAGACTGTTAATAAGATAATCAGTGCCAGCCCGGCCCACATTATTTCACGTTTTAACTTGCTCATCGGATTTCCTTTATGCCAATCCGTAAACTCTACGAGTTCGATTATGCCTGAAATCGCATTATTTACAAGAATATTTATATACGTTTACTGGTGCTCGATAGTTCGATTTCGGTCCAGTTTTAGGTTGATATTTGTAATTGCTGGGCTTAGAATGCATTACAATAGAAGAATAATTAATAAAATGTTTCTTACATAAGATGAGGACGATTAAATCAAAGTTTAATTATCAATCACAGTCAGGGTGATGTTATAAACGCTTGTGTGCAAACTTGAAAAATATTTTTATAGAATAAATTAATTGAATATTGTAACGGAGGTTTGATTAATGGCAAGCCAAATTTCGGAAGGTAAGTGTCATCTTTGCGGCGACACTTTCAGCAAGTCAGCGATGACCAAACACCTCAAATCGTGTAAACAAAAAAAAGTGGATTCTAAGACCCCCTGTAAAAGTTCTCAGGAAACAAAAATCTTTCATCTTGTGGTTGAGGATCGCGGCTCTTCAGATTATTGGATGCATCTTGAGGTGCCCGCCGATGCAAAGCTCGAAGAGCTGGACGGATTTCTTAGACGAATCTGGCTTGAGTGCTGCGGCCACCTGAGCGCTTTTCGAATCGAGGGCAAAACGTACTCCGTAAGCCCAATGGAGGATTTTGATGACGAAAGCATGGAGGCCACTTTGGACGATGTTCTTAGTCCCGGGCTGAAGTTCTGCCATGAGTATGACTTCGGCTCTACGACATACCTGGAGCTGAAGGTGGTCTCACTGGAGCAAAAACAAATCGAGAAAAGGGACATCACAGTCTTAGCCAGGAATGAGCCTCCCTCGTTTCCCTGTGTATCCTGTGGCAAAATGGCAACACATATTTGCACTGAATGTATCTGGTCGGGTGAAGGATGCCTTTGTGACGAGTGTGCCTCCGGGCACGAGTGCGGCGAAGATATGCTCCTGCCCGTAGTCAACTCACCTCGGGTTGGGGTCTGTGGGTACACGGGGCAATAATCAATAGTATTTAGCTCCAAGATTTATAGTGGGCCTTTTGGAAAGATTTGCATGAACGTTCTTACTGTTGCAACGCGCGGCGGGGCGCTGGCTATCGCTCAAACTGAGCATGTCGTCGCAACGCTGCAGAAAATTCATCCGGACATCGTAATCAATATAAAGCAAGTCACGACCACTGGCGACCGTGACAGGCGCACCACCTTGTGGAATCTCAAGGACACAGGTTTTTTTACCTCTCAGCTCGAGGATGTTCTGACGGCCGGCGAGGCGGACTTTGCCGTCCACAGCTTCAAGGATTTACCCACGGCCGAGCGGAAAGGCCTGACCATCGCCGCGGTGTTCGATAGAAACTTCGTAGAAGATTGCCTTGTATCCGCTTCGCCGGTAGAGTCGATTGAGCAATTGCCCAAGGGTGCGAAGATTGGCACTTCAAGTCTAAGGCGGGCCGCCCAGATCAAACATCTAAGGCCCGACCTTGAGCCGACTCCGATTCGCGGCAACGTTCAAACCCGGTTAAGAAAGCTCCATACAGACGGCTTCGACGCCATCCTGTTAGCGCGGGCCGGCCTGGAAAGACTCGGGCTTGGCGATAAAATTTCATTCGTTTTCGACCCGGCCGTATTTATCCCCGCCCCCGCCCAGGGCGCGCTGGGTATCCAGGCAAGAGCGGATAATGCTGAAACGAACGAAATCATCGCTGCGATAGACGACCAAAACGCAAGGACAACAACCTCAGCAGAGCGAAAGATTTTGACGACAATGCAGTGCGGCTGTCACGCCCCCGTCGGCGCGTACGCAAAAATCACCGGCGAGGAAATAGAAATCCTCGCCTTTATATCCGACCTGCAGGGCCAAAACTTCATCAGCCGCCAAACCACCGGTCCGGCTGAAAACGCCGAGAAACTGGCCGAACAAATCGCCAGGGACCTCCTCGGCTCCGGCGGAAAACAAATCCTCGCCGCCCTCGAAAAGTAATATTGCTCGGCCATTTCGGGCACAGCCTGGGAATCCGGAGAATTTACGTCACAAAGCAGGGCATTAGAGTCATATGTTTTTTACCTGCTACGAGATTTGTCAATGATACATACTTGTTCTTCAACAATCTCGCCAAATCTGCCCGCATCTTCTTTAAGCATCTGCCAGGTAATCTTGTAGCATCGGTTGTCTTTCGGAGTCGGAGCAGTCATCTGAAACCTGAAAGTCTTCGACTTGCCAGTGGTAATTGAATCCTGGGGAGTTAGATAATGTTGCGATGATGAAGTAAAAAGCCCTGAATCATCGCCGGTGGCAAGAACGTAACCGTCCGCAAAGGTCCAGGTCTGCGTCCCTTCATTACGGATGGTTATTTCCACAGTAAATTTGGCTCCCCCTTCAACTACCGATGGAATTTTACAGTCTGTAATATTTGAAGCATTTTCAAGCATTCCGACAGGTGCCTGCGAATAGAAAAAGTTATACAAATCGGCAGACTCGAAAAACTCCGGGACTACTTCATGCCCTTTGCCCGAGACGACAATCAATCGCATGTCTCCGCCGAGTTTATCATATCGTTTTTTAACTGCGGCACTGTTTTCCTTCAGAGGCACCAGTTTATCTGAATCGCCGTGGAGGTGCAGAATAGAGATATTCTCGGCGGCCAGCGGTGCTAAGCGATTGATCGGATTGCAGTCAGATAGATTTGCTTCAAGCTCCTCAACGGTCATCTTAAAAACAGGAGCAGCTTTGGCCAGACCGGGGTAACTCCGCAAATCTACTGCCGGATAAATCCCCCCGATACTCTGAACCCATTTCGGATGGTCGGCTGCCCAGTTGTAGTGCATCAGTCCGCCCCGGCTTTGAACAAAAAGATTGGCTTTGGGTTGCAAGCCAAAGTCACTATTCATCAGGTAATTGTAAAAATCGGTGAACTTTATTCTGCCTTCAGGATTGCCGCGAGCTTCGCCGATATTGACAGCTGCAATTGTCCATCCCTCAAGCAGCAATTTATTAAACAGCCACATCCGGTTAGTGTGTGGGCTGCGACCGAGTTCGGGAGCAAACCACAGCCATGGATGTGACCCTGCGGGATAGAGTTCGGTATGGGGCCTTAAAATATAGCCGTTACAATCACTGACCCGAACATAAGTGATATCTCCCTCGATATACGTTTTCCCGTAGGAAATGGAAACAACACTCGTAATGAACAAAGATACTCCCAAAACTGCAAGAACCAACATTTCCCATAAACGCTTCATTGAAACACTCCTGTATGCTTAAAGTCACACGATAGCAGAATATCAATTCGATTTCAACAATTCTCCGGCAAGTTAAACACGCTGCGTCGCCAAGAACACCAAAAAAGTCGAGAAACTGGCCGGGTAGATCGCAGTATGGCGCCGACCCATACTTCAACAGTGCCTTGGATGACTTCCGCATCTACGATAAGGCGCTGACACAGGAAGAGCTCATACAGGTTATGCGAGATTAGACTTTAGACTTATTATCTTTCGGACAGTTTTCCCAGCCTGACGGAGTTAATTCGGTAATTCTACTGGCCGGATGGGTGCTGTCACATTCAAGTACTTTACGGAGGTATTCAAAGGATTTGCTACCTCGTAATGATCTGTTCGTGGGTTGCATTTCGGTTGGCCGGCGACGAAATTGATGGCATTTTCGGTGGGAATGTTGTATAATTAGATATATGAATTGGAGGATCAAACTAAAAATAACTTTACGTCGCAAATATCAGTTTCATACACAATAAAGTGAGGAGAAAGCAAATGTTCCCTAAAAGTAATGGCTATAATCATTCACAATCCTACCATGTTCTGTGTTTGGTCTTTTCCGCGTGGCTTTTGTTGATAATCTTCCCATGTTTTTCCTGGGCCCAGCTTGAAACCACGGTAAGCCTGAATTTTTCTGATAACGGCGGAACTGTCACCATCAATAAGCAGGAGACGATTGGTATCATCCTCCAATCTAATCTTACTGCGGATTATCAATGGATGCTTGATACGGCCGGCTTGAATACCGATGTTGTAGGTGAAATTGGCGTCTTTGATTTGTCCGTCTCCGGCAGTGAGCAAAGCGATAGTAACAATGTTGAGCCGAATGTCCATTTTATTCAGTGGATTTTTGCAGCGAAGGATTCCGGCTCTGCTATTGATTCCAGTTTTTCTAAGGTAACGCAAGCAAATGTTCCGATACCGTATATATGAGACCGAAAGGAAGCGCAGAAGAACTGGAACGCCGCCGTCGGCGAGCGGTGAAACTAATGCAAGAGGGCGACTCGCCGACGCTGATCGCCCGGATACTCGGTGTATCGCGTCAGTCCTTGTATCGCTGGCGGGATATGGCATGCGCAGGGCCAGAAGGTTTGTTCGCCAAGCCACCTCCTGGTCGGAAGAGACGACTGAACGATGCGCAACTTCAGCAGTTAGAAACACTTCTGCTACGGGGTGCTCAAGAGCACGGCTGGCCCAACAACTTATGGACGGCCAGGCGAGTAACCGAGGTGATTCTCCGGCATTTCGGGATAAAACTTCATCCGGAACACGTACGCAACATCCTGAAGCGACGATTAGGTTGGACCAGTCAGAAACCCGAGCGACGTGCTCGAGAACGCAACGAGAAAGAGATTGCGCGGTGGCGGCGAGAAGAATTTCCGCGTATAAAAAAACGCCGCTCGCAGAGGGGCGCATCTGGTTTTCCCGGATGAATCGGGTTTCATGCTCACTCCGACCGTTCGCCGAACCTTGGCCCCTCGGGGCCAGACACCCATTCACTATTGCTGGGATCGACGAGATCGCATCTCGGCCATCAGTGCCATCACTGTCAGTCCCGTTCGCAAACGCCGGGGATTGTACTTTACGTTGCTGGTGGACAATGAAAATGTTCATGCTGAGGATGTGGTGGGCTTTTTGCGTCAGCTTAAGCGTCATCTTCCCGGCGCAATCACGATTATCTGGGACCGCGGCAGGGTACATGATCGCTCCAAGGTTGTTCAGGCATATCTGGCCAAACATCCGGAAATTGTTACGGAAAAACTTCCCGCTTATGCGCCGGAACTCAACCCTGATGAACAAGTCTGGTCGAATATCAAATATGCCCGCTTGGCCAATTATGCTCCACGGGATACTCAAGAACTGCGTCAGCGTCTTACGCGAGAACTCCATCACTTGCGGAAACGGTCTGATTTGTTGCGTTCGTTTATACAGCACACCAAAATACCTCTTAGGATTTGATATGTGTCTCGTTATCTAAACTGGAGTCAATA
>Ga0307379_10004081_pt1 | contig 20970 bp, 21 predicted proteins | sample UN2MG_FD_202237 | JGI IMG/M metagenome (GOLD analysis project Ga0307379, IMG submission 202237) | Soil microbial communities from Risofladan, Vaasa, Finland - UN-2 | ecosystem: Environmental > Terrestrial > Soil > Coastal area > Acid sulfate soil | place: Finland: Risofladan, Vaasa | collected... | reverse complement strand
AGCTAGCTATCATTCCAATTCCAACTGTCCTTACAGGAATAGCACTACCTTTCATAACGTCTATTAGAGCAAATGCACTTCCAACTTCTCCGCCAGGGCTATTAATTATCAAAGTAATCTCGGACGGACGATCGGCCTTGGGTAATAGGTTCTTTTCTACTATAAATTCTATTACTGGCTTGGTGGTGCGATTACTAAAGTCGTCGCAAAAATACATCATATTGTGTTTCCACATTAACTGCCCTGGTTGTGGAAGATCTGTAGACGGTTGTTTTGACATTAGCTCTCCTTAGTTATTTAGACAGCCATCGGTGCTACTATTGCCGAATGACTTTCATAGTTATGCAGCACAATATCCTTCATCGTTATTTTTTCAATATCCGTCGCTTTAGAATCGATCCACAGTGTAGGAAGATCGAATGGCGTCCTTGTTACCTGTGCCTTCATATGTTCATAATGATTATCATATAAATGTAGGTCTCCGGAGACGTGAATTAGCTCGCCAACATCCAAATTGCACACTCGCGCCAACAGGTGAGTTAGCAATGCGTATGATGCAATGTTAAAGGGCAATCCCAAAAATGCATCAACCGAACGTTGATACATTTGGCAACTTAATTTATTGCCCATTACCCGAAACTGTGCAAAACAATGGCACGGCGGCAGGGCCATGTCATCTAGTTCTCCTGGATTCCATGCTGTTAGTATGTGACGTCTACTATGGGGATCTGCTTTAAGCCCAGCAATTAGATTTAACAGTTGGTCGACTTGACCACCATCTGCCTTGGCCCATTTCCTCCATTGTACTCCATAAATCCTCCCGAGGTCTCCTGGAAATTTTGCTTTATCTTTCCAGTACGGGGCTTCTGCATTAGCAGTCCATATAGTAGATTTTTCAGAATTTTCATTGCCATGCAATATAGCTTTTAGATCTCGCTCATTGCCTGATCCAGAAATCATCCACAACAATTCACTAACTATAGATTTCCAAGCCATTTTCTTTGTAGTTAATAGAGGGAATCCGTCTGCTAAATTAAAACGCATTTGATAACCAAATGTGCTTAGAGTTCCGACTCCTGTTCTGTTCGGTGTTTCAACACCGTTATCTAAGATATATAATAAGCAATCAGTGTATGTTTTCATATTCGAACCTAGTAAAGTTTGATCCCACGCCTACGACTGTCTTATTATACTTATCAATTTTCAAATCAGACAGGTTAATAAACGTATCACAATTATAATTTTCGTGAAAAACAGTAACTAAAATCAAATCATATCGACCTGCAAGTTGCAACAAGACATTCGATCCGCCGATTACCCATACCTCGCTTTTTATCAAGTACCAAGTAATGGCTTTCTCTAAGTTGTCGTAACATACAACCCCCGGATAAGGAATAGGATGATGTATATCTCGGTGTGTTAAAACTACATTAGTTCTGCCTGGCAAGGGCTTTGGCATCAAAGAGTCGTCCCAGGTTTTGCGACCCATAATAACTGTGTGACCTAATGTCTTAGTTTTAAAATATTGTAAGTCCTTTGAATTGTTTGGCCAGGGTAGTGAGCCATTTTTACCTATTCCACCAAGTTGATCGATGGCAAAGATAGCATTTAATTTATTCACCGTATTTGCTATTAAGCATCTCAGACGTTTTAGCCTTTACCACTTTAATTACTTTTTCTCTAATAATGTGGAAGTCTACGTCTTTTATTATGTCGGACATCGAGAATAGTTTTTCATTTAGCTTCTTTTCGATGTCTGAAGGAGCTACTCCCGATTCAACTAACTTTTGAACATCGATTTCTATAGTATGACCAGACACTAAATTTATTAAAACTGTTTCTAATAACTCTACAGGGATCTCCCGTTTATCTATCTCTGATAAAATATTGTCCCAGTCGGTCTTTTCTATAGTATCAAGCTTTGGTGCTTTCTTCTTTCGGCGCATCTTTATTATCTTTATTTTGTATTAAGATTGATAATTGAGCCACCTGTTCTGTCAGGGCCCGTACTTGATCACGCAATTCCTTGTCGCTTACTTTTACAGGTCGCGGTTGCGAAAATTTACCTGGATCTCGTAGGCCCGTTTCTTCATCGGACTTTTTTGCCGCCTCTTTTCCTTCTTTAGTTTCCATCTTATCTAATAAGGAATTCAATTCGTCTAACCTAACTGAATCTCTATTAGTTGGGGTAACTATAATTTGGATTGTAGGTACCTTTTTAATGTAACCTTCAGAGTGCATTGCCTGAAGCAAATTTCTACCATCTTGCATAGTAGTTCTAAATAGCGCGTCGTCTAAGCTTTTGGCTTGTTGACCCGCTTCACTTTCTAGCATTTTCATTAAATCGTCGTGGAACATTGTTGGTAACGAATCTGAATATGCTATTAAAGCATTCTTGGCTTCACCAGGAACACTCCGTCTAACGATGACAACTTTTTTTTCGGCGTGCCTGCCTACATGTTTTACGATTCCCATAATAATTTCCTTTGTTATATTACTCTTTTGCTTCAGTCTGTTGTTCAGCATCAGCTTGTGGACTAACCGGTGGGGTAGGAGGTGGAGCTTGAGATGCAATAAAAGCCACAATTTTATTGTATGTATTTCCCACTGGTGTCATTTCTTGTGCTTGGAACGCTCCGCGTTCGCAGCATGTTTCAATAATCGAAGCAACCACACGCAGGTCCGTTAATGTTAATCCTTGTGGGGGGACACCCGGGCCGCCACCTGGATGCGGTGCCGCTGTCGGTTCTAGTGCATTTACTGTGTCATTATTAACTTCGCTCATAATTCTCCCGTCCTTTAATTATATATCAATTTTAAATAGCTATTAAAAATTATTCTATAGCTTATGATACTTTCGTTTAACAAATTGGTTATCTAACCAATCCCAATTATAACTCAATTTGAGTAACTCTAAACCGCCGTCGGATTCATAAAAGTACTTAGTCGCATCATCTATCCCTCGTTTAATCCATTCCGTATTCATTCCAGATAGCCTATGTTTCCAAACATTTAATCTAAATTCGGTTTCTTTATTTGGTTGTGTTTTTTGGTAATACATCAATTTGATAATTTCTCTAAATGTTGTTCTCCAAGCTGTTAACGGATCAGTGTTAAATCTAGCAATACCAGAATTGATCGGTAACACCTCGTGCGGCTGTGCTTGAGTAAAGTCCAATTCTATTTGATCAGTTTCTAACACCAATTTCTTATTGTATGCAACCAAAGCCATGTGTCCGTACATTAATTTATTAACGGGATTAATAGCTGAGAAAATATAATGCTTGGAACTTTCCAAATAGTCAGGTTGCCAAGTCCAGTCAAAATCCTTGTCTACTTCTAATTTAGCATTTACTCCGAAGAACCATTCTGTTGTACTTTGTCGGGCAGCCTTTTTTAATGCTTCAGTTCTACCATTAATGTTCATAACACGCGAGACATTTCTATTAGACGTCTTTACTAAATGTGCAAATAATTCTTCTGCATTTGGCTCATAATTACTGATATGAATTATGTCTAGTTCCTTTTCTTTTAGCAAGGAATCGGCTTTAATGATATACGGATAATCATAAATGCTTTTAATGTTATATTTCTTTATTGCTTTAGGAACTAGCACTGTACTACCTTCTTCACTTAAGACAACAATATTTTTACTATCCCAGTTAATTAGATTTTTCACTATATCATCACGATCTATATCAAGACATTTAGGATGTACTATAGCATGATTATTTGTGATCAGTAAATCATTAATTGTTGAGATTAAATCCTCAGTTCCGTGATACATTAACGTATTGAGTTTATCCTCTATTAATATCTTTGTTTTTTGATCTGTTACAAAATTGAGGTTAGGGAGTTCAAACAATCCTTTGCACCATCTGCTATTTCTTAAATCCCACACTGTAAATATAAATGTTTCCGACCATTTGTGCATCTGAGAACCGAACACGTGGTTCATGTGTTTCTGCCAACTATCTCCGTGCCAACTAAAATCAAAATCATCGTAGTTTGTTTCGGAACTAAGGAACCAAAACTTATCTGTATCGGATTTTACTGCGCATCGTCTAGCAGTTTCTAATATGCTATCAGCAAATCTAGTACGTTTAATATATGGAAATTGTTCCTTTAGTTTAGTGAAGTAGTATTCGTTACTGGCATTACCTTTATCAATAAAGAAAACATCCATACTATGACTAACTTTAGTGCGAAGTATGTCTACATATTTTACTTCTGTTGCGCCCGGAGCAACATAACGTGGGCCGCCGTCTTTTTGCCACTGTGAACTAAATTGATATATGAATGGCGCATTGTCATATTTTGTTTCTTCTGTATATTCCGGCTTCCAGCTAAAATCAAAATCTTCTACATCTAAGTCGTAAGGGATTTCCCAATTAATTTTATCTTCTTTTAATCGACATTTCAATTCATTAATGTATTTTCTTGTAGTCGCGCCAGGAACATGGTATTCAATTGTGGGCATTACCTCAGCCGGATACCATTGGTTACCGAAAACATAGATATATGGTTCCGGGTCGTCTATACTAGGATGCCAACTAAAATCAAAGCTTGTAGAATCTATTTCGAATAATATTTTCCAATTTTTCAATGAGGGGTGCGATTTAATGTTATGCCAAGCTACTGGGGCCTCAATGTCACCTTTAAGATAAAGATAGATGCCGAGGTCTCTACTCCATTTATCGGAAAATCCGTGATTGTAAATCTTTTGCGAAGGTATCGAATTCCAATAAAAATCGAATCGTTCAGGATCATGCCGCAGGCTATCAACTAACCAAAATCTTTTCGTTCTACTTTTCTTTGCTGCGTCAGTTTTCGATTTTGCTTTTACTTCAAATTCAAAAAGATTTGGCTTTTCATTTAAGTAAAAAATGTCATACATAAATATTATTTACTACAAAATGTAAACCATCGAATGGAAAAACGCCGAATAATCGAAATCAAAAAAATCACCGATAAAATTAGTCCAACCTTTTGTTTGGCTAAATGGCATCACACAAACATATATCTTCAATTAGGTGAAACACATAGTTGTTATCATCCGGCACCTCATAAAATTCCTTTGGAAGAAATAAAGGACAATCCATCAGCACTGCACAACACTAAACAAAAGAAGGCCGAACGTCTTCAAATGTTAAACGGTGAAAAACCTGAGGGTTGTAAGTATTGCTGGAACATAGAAACGATGGGTGAGGAATATGTATCTGATAGACACATAAGAAATTCTAGCATCTACACTAAAGAAAGAGTAGATGAGATATTAGAAAGCGCGCCTGACTTTAACATTAGTCCAGAATACATTGAAGTTAGTTTTGGAAACGAATGTAACTTTAAATGCGGTTACTGTCATCCAAAAGCTTCTAGTTCGTTCTATAAGGAAATTGAATTTCACGGACCATACAAATCCGCTAACAAGCATTTGACTAGCATTGATCAATCTAAGATTTATCAGAAAGAAGAAGAAAACCCATATGTAGAAGCTTGGTGGCGGTGGTGGCCGGAAATCAGCAAGACATTAAACATTCTCAGAATTACAGGTGGCGAGCCGCTGCTACAGCAAAGCACATGGAAACTATTAGATGAGTTAGATAAAACCCCTATACCACATCTGGAACTTAACCTCAATTCAAACTTAGGTGTTAAAACTGTATTAGTCGAACGCTTAACTAAAAAGATCAATGCTCTACTAGAGAACAAGAAGATTAACACCTTTAAACTGTTTACAAGCTTAGACACATGGGGAGAACGAATCGAGTATAGCAGAACAGGATTAGATTTAAAGCTGTGGGAAAAGAACTTCGATACATACTTAACTAACACTGACCTTCCTATTACATTTATGGTCACGTTTAATATACTAGCAGTAACGAGCTTTAAAAGTCTACTAGAAAAGTTCCTTGAATGGCGAGTAAAGTACCAGTGGGGTGAGCAACGTATTAGGTTCGATACTCCGTACCTTAAAGAACCATTGCATTATGATATGAACATTTTACCGAAAGACACATTTATGCCGTACATGTATGATGCGCTACAATTCCTTAAAGACAACAAAGATGATAGGAACTTTATTAAATTTAGTCAATTGGAGTATGAGAAATTTTTACGAGTAGTAAAGTACATGGAAAGCACCACCTACTCTGATCAAAAATTAACAGATGCAAGGAAAGATTTCTACAACTGGTTTACTGAATACGACAAACGAAGGAACGTTAATTTATTAGCAACGTTTCCGGAATTAAAGTCATTTTACAATCTCTGTAAAGAACTTGTCGAACAGGATAAACAATGAGCAAAACAATTTTAATTACAGGTGGAGCTGGATTTATCGGACATCACCTAATAGACGAAGTATTAGCAAGAACCGACTGGCGCATAATCTCGTTGGATCGATTAGATTACAGCGGCAATTTAAATAGACTACATGAGGTAGTTATGGGGCATCCTAAATCATCATGGAAAAGGGTGCGTATAGTTCACCACGATTTAAAGGCTGAGCTAAATTCTCAAATACGATCTAGTATAGGCAAAGTAGATTACATTGCCCATCTAGCTGCTGGATCACACGTTGATAGATCGATTACACATCCGATGGAATTTGTATTAGACAACGTTGTAGGAACTGCAAACATCTTAGACTATGCAAGAAACCTAGATGGATTAGAAAGATTCATATACTTTTCCACTGACGAGATATTCGGGCCTGCGCCTGTTGGGGTAAGATATTTAGAAAATGACCGATACAATTCTACTAATCCTTACTCTGCAACAAAAGCAGGTGGTGAGGAATTAGTAGTTGCATATGAAAACACATATTCATTACCAGCAATTATTACTCATACTATGAATGTTTTTGGAGAACGACAACATTCTGAAAAATATATTCCATTGTGTATTCGATCAATTAGAGATGGGACAACAGTCTATGTCCATGCCGATCATGAAAAAACGAGAGCAGGAACTAGGCATTATATTCATGCTAATGATGTTGCTGATGCTGTTTTATTTCTATACAATTATGACTTATCTAAATTAGAAATAACGGATACTAAATGTCATAAATTTAATGTAATCGGTCCTAGGGAAATAAACAATTTAGAACTTGCCCAACTAATAGCAGACATACAAGAGAAACCATTGAACTACGAACTAGTAGACTTTCATTCAGCTAGGCCAGGGCACGATTTGCGTTATGCTTTAGACGGCACAAAAATGCGTGAAATGGGGTGGCAACCTAAACCAATTGAGGATAGATTGGAGGATGTAGTTAACTGGACTTTAAAGAATGATCGGTGGTTAATCCTATGAAGTTCCTATTCGAAGACCAGGAAGGGTTCACTAACTTTGTAAGTTGTGCTGATCTAAATGCATCCGGCATACGACGATTTACTCCTAGTCCGATAGTTACCACTATGTTACGATATAAAGTTGTAGGGGATAACTTTGATAATATAGATTGGGGAGATATATGTCATTTTAAGGTTGCCTCGCAAGAAAAGAACTATATCATTGCATCTGGCGTGGCACATCACCCTAATAACTGGTGTGGACTTGAGGAGAACAATCAAATCTCTTTGTTTAATTTCCTAAATCCTAAATACTTACGGGATTTACGAAACAATGAGGCGTTACTTCTATTAGATCAATCCCACGAAGGATACCAAACTACGTGGCTGTGGCAATGGTTTCACAATGAGTGTGACAAATTTAAGATCAACCCAGATAGAATTATTTTTGTTACAGGAAATTTAGCTGCTAGAGACCAATACAGTGAATGGTGCAAGGAGCACAAAGTACAGGATAAATTATTTGTTATCCCGCATCCACAGTTCGAAAATATGGTCTGTCACATAGCGATCAACCGTGTACGCATACACAGGAAGCCTCATTTACCTACATTTGAACAACAATACGAATATAAACAAGAGAACCTAGCAAATATTAAGTCATATAACGCACTGCAAAAAAGACCTAGGGCACATAGGATATGGTTTTATAAGAACCTAGTTGATGCCGGCATACTCCCGCATGGAATCATTAGTATGAATGCTTTCAATGGACAAAAATCTTACTACGAACACCGATACTTAACTGAGGACGAATCTAAAAAGCTAAATGCTGGATTGCCCATATTACCGCCAGGAGAAAAGATCGAAGACGTGAATGAATTTGAAGATATTGATAGTGGCAAGTTCCAATTCATGTTTAGTGAACATATAATGTTAGACACCTGGATGAGTGTAATTAGCGAATCGTCCTTTAGTGAATGGGAACATGCCTGTTTTATTAGTGAGAAGTCGTTTAAACCAATAGCATGCCATCATCCCTTTATTATATTTGGCAACAAACATTCATTACGCTATCTCAGAGAATTAGGATACAAAACGTTCTCACCTTTTATCGACGAAACATACGACGAATTGAATACATGGGAAAGATTAGAAGCTATAATTTTCGCTATTAAAAAGGTAATAAATATACCGATAGATCAAAAACTAGAGTGGTATAAAGGGATGGAGGAAATTCTTAAACATAACTATCAAACGCTAATAAGAAATTCTCAAACAAATGTTCCAAACTCTATGATAGATATACAAAACTATTATCAAAGGAAATTTAATGTACGTTCAACAGTTTAATGCGGTAAATGAAGGCATAGAAAAAACGAAAAGAGTTGTTATCGGTCTCGGATGTTCTTTTGCTCAGGGACAAGGGGCAATCGACGATGAACTGTACGAACAGTATAAATTCACTGTAGACAAACTGGGAATTCCTGCCGAAGCAAAACTAATGACACGGGAACAGAAACTTGAAATAATCAAAAACAATGAACTCGTTACTATGGGTCCTGAAGAGAAATTAGATTTTACATTTATGGAATACAAAAATGCTTTTGTTGATGTACTGTGTAACAAATATTTAGATGGTCGATACACTCCGATGAACTTAGGTATACGAGGCTGCGGCAACAGGGCAACAATCAAAGACCTGTACATGTATCCACAGATTAATTGGGGAGGCATTGAAGACATCGTTGTTGTTTATATGCCCAGCGGCTTAGAAAGATTTGATTTCATTGCCGACACCTGGACTGATCATGCTCATTTTAAATGTATGTGGCCTCATTATCAGGATGAACATATTCCTGAGGGTCCAAGAAAGACAATGTGGAAAGGGTATGCTGAGTATCTTTGGAGCGAAAAGTTTGAAGTGATGGAACAAATCTGTCACGTGCAAGAACTTATGACCTGGTGTCAGGCAAAGAAAGCAAAACTAATAGTAGTACCTGGGTTTGATACTAGATACAATAAAAGATATTTTCTAAAGCATTTGCGCGTGTCATTAGCTAGAACTATGGATGGCGATATACTTGAGTCGCACTATCTTCATCCTTATATAAACTATATGTCTGATCTGATTAACCAGTTTCCGTGGGAAAACATGTGGCGGCCCGGTAATTATGAAACGTTCCTACATTTAGTTATGGGACAAGAAGACGAAAAGACGCAGAAGACTGGCTACTGGGATTTTTTAGGCAAAGGAACTCCTGGGGGATGGTTAACACCGTGCTGTCACCCTTCAGCCAAAGGACACGATCTCCTTGCTAAACATTTATACGATTATCTAATAGAGAAAAATTACTTAACATGAAATTTGATTGGCAAACCGGATTCGTAAATAAATTCCAGGATGGAAAATACAACCTGAGATATGCACCCGGATTCTTTCCTCCGTACTTACATAAAGCAGGCTATCCTTTTGCTCCGGTGTCTCCGTTGACGCACCTAATAGACAATAAACAATCCATTCATTTTAGCGGACCCGATAGCCCAGAACGATTAGAAGAGAATTTAAAGTTAGCGTCTGCGGATTGGAAGTACAGGACTAAAACAATAGAATATCATATCAATGCAAATGGTTACAGAGCGCCGGAATGGGATACAATTGATTGGAAGAATAGTATTGTTATACTAGGTTGTTCTTGTACATTCGGCGTCGGACAAGCAGAAGATGAAACCATTTCATACTACTTAGAACAACTAACTGGACGTCCTGTTGTTAACTTAGGATATTCTGCTGCATCCAATCAACTATTACTAGATAATGCAGGAGCAATAATAAATCAATTTGAAATACCATATGCGGTTGTTGCGAACTGGACTACAACGGATAGGATGCGATTCTTTACAAAATATGTAGCTTTAGATTTAGGGCCGTGGACGCCTCCACCTCCCGATTCAATCCCCCCGCCCGATGCTGAAGTAGATTTAGCTAGGTATTGGGAAGATACATTTGTAAATGTCTACAACGAACTAGGGATTAATTGGTATCTTGCAAAAAACATGGCAGCACTATGGAAGGGACGTTCTAAGTATGTTGCAGTTTCATATTATCCACTGACCTCTCACTATATGCGAGCAGATGCACATTTTCAAATTGATAATAAAGCTAGAGATATGATACATCCAGGATCCAGTGGTTCTAAACAGATAGCAGAATACATAGATTCTAAATTAAAGGGATTATAGTATGAAATTTAATAACGTAACAAAAACTGTCGGTGAAGGAATGAACGATGCTATCTTAGCAGAATTTAAACTACGGAGTCCTGCCCTTGCTAAGACGCCTGAGGATATGCTTTACTATTCTAACCTCTACAACAAAACATTTGATCACGGAAACATTATGCCTGCTCCGGGCATTCACACATTTTTAAACCGCAGCGAACAGGCAATGTCCGACTTAACTTATAAAGAATTTTCTTATCATGTTAATAACATGGGTTACAGGGATCCGTATCCGCTTGTGGGAGATAAAGACATATTCGGGTTCTTTGGATGCAGTTGCACATTTGGTGTAGGTTTAGATAGCAATGATAATTTTCCTGCTGTTGTATCAAATCACTTTAACAAAAAATGCTTGAACTTAGGACAACCTGGTACTGGAGCATATAGAATCGGACTAATATTTGCTGCCGCTGCTAATGTATGGAACATGGAAACGGCGGTGGTGACACTTCCTAACTATGCTAGGTTTCACTATGTTGATTTAGAAAACAAGATGAAATCGATTCATCTTCCGTGGGATACTAAATACCACGAAACAGAAACAATCCGAATTAATATGCTTGATAACTTTTCCGATAATTACTTGTTATCTCAAATTGCAGATACTGTATATTATATCGCAGCGGTGGCAAAACTTAAAAACATTAACTTAATACTAAGTGCTTGGGATCCGAACGTGATGCACATAATAGAAACAGTATTAAACTACCGAGTTCCTAGTTTTAATTTTTGGACGCCGGGTGAACCATTTATATCCGGCGATCATTCGAGGGATAAAATACACCCAGGTGTTAATATCGTTAATAACTATGTTAAAAAATTAAAGGACAGTATTGTGAATAGCAATTACGTTAAAATATGAAATCAACTCCGCTTACTATGGTCATAGTGACCTTCCACAATGATTTTCCATTACTACATAGATTACTAGAGTCGGTCGACAAGTTCTGTATTATATCTCAGATCAAAGTTATAAAAATAGTCTTAAATGATCGCTTTATGTATGCTCAATCTCTAGTTGATTTAGTTAAGGAGTTTACTCGATTACCTATCGAAATAATTCCAGCACAGAATCTACGACCTGAACTTGAACAATTTAACTGGCATAGCCAACAATTGTTTAAATGCGTAGTTGCTAATTGTGTTGACACTGATTGGTACTTGTTGCACGACAGTAAAGATTTCTACGTCGAACCTGTAAATTTTGACCTAGAATGTTTTACTACTGACAATAGAGCCATTATGAAGTTAGACTATCGGAACCACACAACAGGTGGATATTTTGGATGCGCGCCATTTAGTCTAGCATTTAAAATTTGTCATTCGGTATGGAAGCAAGATTACCAAGATAATCTTGCTTGGCACTTGCCTACTTATACACCGTTTTTTGTTAAGACTGAGATGATGAAAAACATGGTACTTGAGTTGGAATCCATTACGCTAGGACTATTTCCATATCTGTTTAGCATATCAGTATATGAGGATCAATTTGCAACAGAGTTTTTCCTCTATAGTGCATATTGCTCACGCACGAATGGCCTAGCTGACTATGCAGAAATCGCACCTAACGCAGATCCGAATAGTCTCCGACTAGCTGGGTATTATAATAAGATACAACAAATAAAAGTTATTGATGTCCACTTCCCACCCAATCCGGTATCCGGAGAAAAATTTCATCATCGAGGATCAACTTGGGTTTGGCGGGATAACTCTTGGGTAAATATGTTAGAGATAACACAAGGAAATGCAATTGTTAAAAATCTTTTCAAAAATTAGAAAATATTTTAAAAAGTTAATAACTGATAGAAAGCGAGCAAAGCGTCTTAAGCAATTAAGAAAGCAGGATCCGTTTATCTACCGTTAAGCTTACAGTCGTCGTAGTAGAATGCCATTTGCGGGAACGTTTCTTTAAAGCTTGTACTGCGTCGTTTATCTAATTCATCAATAAAGTCAATAAAATCTGCCTTGTTAGTCTTTAATTCGTCAGCGCCCAGCTCTTGTTTCATTAAGCTTAGATCGCGCTGTAACTTTAAAATCTCATACTGTTCAAAGCCTTCAAATTCTGTTTGATTGCAGTTCTGTTCCATAAAGCTAATACAACGCTCTACAACATCTATCCCGTATTGACCAATATTTTGAATTGAGAACCAATTTGGATATCTTAGCACAGGAACGTCGAACCATACCCGCTTAAACTTCTTGTGTACATATGGCGGATGTCCCGGGATCTCCATAGTAAAGTCTTCTTGCATACGTCCACCAAATTCCTTTCTAAGTTCAAGCATTAATTCTAAAAACTTATCTAAGTTTGGGATACTCAAAATATTGAACGTATTGATAAACGTTACACTGGTAAATTTAGTTGAGCGTAAAAATGTTCTTGTATTGTTTAATAGCTTTTCGTAGTCAAGTCCTGTTCGTATGTACTCCGCTTGATTTCCTACACTATCTAAGGAGATAAAGAGCATAAAATGTTTTAAAGCAGGCGCAACATACCAAGAATTACCACTGTTTTCGTTAAAATTAGACAAGTCTTCGTAGGTTCTAATTTCTTCTAAGTCTTGCACACATCCTACAAATTTTTCAAACAGCTTATCGTCCGGCGGGCACATATTAGAAGTAATCGATAATTCCAATAATCCGTGCGGGTTTTCATTTACATATTCCAAAACTTTAAATGTGTTCTTATCCATTAACGGCTCACCGCCTGTCATTCTAAATACGCGTAGGTCCCTGTATATGAATGGCCACCATTTCCAAAATGCTTCTACATAAGGATTCTCAGCTTGTGCTAGCTTGAGCGGCATCATTCCACTTTTCCGTAAATAGTCTAAGTTGTTGTGTTCCTTATCTCCTAACTTAAATGCACCGTGTTTTTCAATATCTTCTTCCCATGTAGAGGATAAGTGCGGACTGCAATACATACATTTAAAATTGCAAGCTTGATTAAAGTTAACCTCAACATACCTCGGGGTAATGTTATCCGTTGCGCCCCGCGCAACGACTTCATCGAAGTTTGGCTCGGCCCACCACTCACTGCTTCTATAATGCCTATCACTTAAATGGTTATTGTCTTCCATTTTCCAGCAATATGAACAACCCTCAGGGCGTTCGTTCTTTAGCATTAGCTTTCGCTCTTGCTTCTTAAAATTAGTATTGTGCAGTGCAGAAGGATTACGTTTTAGTTCACTTAATGGAATCGTATGTGTGGGCGGGTGATAACAACTTTGTGTTAGCCCCTGCGGAAGGTGTAAGCTAACCTGCAACCATTTAGCTAAACAAAAGGAAGAGCTAACGTTGTTAAGCTTGTCCCGCATTTGCTCTGCGGAATTATGATAATCCTTTGCCATCACCAACCTTCTTGTTTTCTAATTACGTCAATTTCCTTAGTCATTATATCTAAGTTTATTTGTGTCTTGCTGTAGTGATGTTTAAAGAATTCGCTTTCATCGGAATCATACATAACGATGTGTAATTTAAATGCATTCTTTAATAGTTTGTCGTAATGAATAAGAAGGGGGCGTATAGTTCCCTCAGTTAGACCTAGTCCGCGATAAAATTTTTCAATTAAGTCAAAATCTTGGACGTCTCTGTGATCCCATTTTTCACTAAGCATCGTATAGTATGTGCCCATCCTAGCGCCCAACATTGCCCAGCGTCCAGCACCTACATCAGTCCCTACACTGTGCCATATACACAAATGATCTAAGTTCCTTTTAGGAATGTCGTCGGGAAAATTAGAGGTCTTTGTTCCTCTCCTTAAGCATAGTTTAACGCCTTCTCTAAACCCTGCTCTCCACGCTTGAAAGTTTGTGTAGTTAATGTGTGAGGTTGAGTAGCAGTTATGCATTGGAACATAGTTAGTATCAAAACAAAACTCTACGTCTGTTGCATCGTTGCCTTCGCTATTCTCATGCGTTTTCATTTCGTTTACAAACTTCTTAGTCCAGCAGCTTATACCACCGTTGCCATACATTAAACCGTTAACAGAGTTCCTTGCTTTCCATCTAAAAACACAATCTTTGTTGGAATCGTCTAGTTTTAACTGAAGGTTAAAGAACTCTTTGTCGGGCATATTGTCGCCGTCAATGAGGATAAAGCGTTCGGTTGAGCTTGTCCGGGCCGCTGCTTTATGAGCTGCATCGCTACCTTTGACCCCATCGACACGTTTTGCCCACGGTACCATGTTTGAAATTTCAACCCAAAACTTTTCTTTTTGGGGTTCATCGTAAGTTAGATAAATGCAATCCAGATCTGCTATATCAACTATCTCTATTGCCATATGTGTCGCCAGTTTTATCTACGAAAAGCATATTGTCTTTAGTAGTCGAAAATGCGCCCTCGTCGGATCTTTCTAATCTAGTCTCAGATTGACGATTTATGTCTATCGGAACTACTTTCGAATTCTTAACAACAAAATTGGGGATCAGGCCCGGAGTCTCAAACAGTCCTTTATCAATTTCTATAACACTAAGACCTGAGTCTACAACTACGTCGGCAATCTTAACGTCGTCAGCAGTGGTAGCAAGAATTTTTCCAGTGCTTCCATCATAAGTTACCTTATAGCGAATGTCTTTTTTACCTGGATGTTGAACTGCCATTCCTTTAAATAGTTCGTTTTCTGCTTCGTTCATAATGTTCCTCCATTTCCTTTGTTGCCCAGTCCTTAACATGATAATGGAATGGGTAGACTTGTTTTGTCAGTCCTACTAATAATTTACCGTTTTCAAACTGACTATAAAAATGTTTAGTCCAATCTGCGTTTGACGATAATCCGTTTATTGCTCCCTTCATATGTACTATTTTGGGGTAGATTAAATCCGGATCTATTACATTATCTACGCCCACAATTTTTGCAGCTATGGCGTACATCAAATCTGTCGTCAATTGAGATACGTTACCTACCAGTATATTTGTTTTGACGTAATCCCAATCAAGTGTAATTCTCTTGCAGATATTAAAAAATGTTGCCATTGCTTGGCTGTACCTAAAGTAAGAGAATCCGTTATACACCCTAGGCAAGTCATTCGATATGAACTGTCGTCTGTATGTCATATCATCCATTATTTCGTTTCGATAGTTAACAATTCTAGTAGTTAGAAAAATTTCCTTAGATCGCAATCCAGCATACCAATGGCTTGTATCCCTAGTAAAAACTAAATCTGCTTCTAGCTTAATTGTTTCTCTAAACGGAGTTAACGCATACAGTTGCCATTCATTATTAAATTTCCACTCCTGATCTTTTGCATAGTCAACATCCATTGTTATGCAATAGTCTATTGCGTCTGCATACTTTGGTAGGAAGTCTTTTTTAGTTTCTTTATCTATTATGACGGCATACTTTGCATCGGGCATAAATGTTTTTAAGCTTAGTGCTTGGATGTATGCTAGACGTAGATAGTTGACTTCGCCATTTTGTGCGAAAGTTACATATCCAAGTTCGTCTTTAAATTTCCGCATGTATCTTGCCTTGTAGATTAACTTTGTCCATTACATGCATATTTGTTTTATTGATCACTAACAATTTTCCACTTTTCTCTATTAATATTCTGTCTTCTTCTATATCTAAAATCTTGTAATGCGTCGGAATTGTTAGCAAGCTAAACATCTCTACATTGGGTCGCACATAACCATTCATAGTATGCAATGCTAAACTTAATGAATAGTCGTTTCTATATACTCCGTAAACATTAAGTAGACTGGTGTAATATTCGTAATTCTCTTGCACCATCTTCCAGTGTTCAAAGACATTTTGTGAGAATTGAGACTTATTGAAGTAAATTACCGTTGCCCACATCTGTACTATATTGTTGTATATACAAAACTCTTTAGCACTATAGCCAGGATAGTACATTTTGTGAGGGCAAACAAATTCGTAGTCTGTGTCAAACCATTTTAGCAAGTTGGAATTAAAAATTAAGTAGTCGCTGTCAATCAACAGCGTCTTGTCGAATGGTGTCAGTTCGTAGCTTAAAATCCTAGTATCGTTTTTATATTGGTATTTTCCATCTATTATAGTACGTTTTTGTTTTATCTCAGACTGTGCTTCTATCACATATTTTATGCCGTGTATTTTGCTAGGATTGTCAGTTATACATGCTACAGGCAAACGCAAATGTCTTCTAACTAGACTTGCAGAATAATTTGCAAGCTTATAATAATCTATTAGTTCATCGCCAAATGCATGTATTAAAACGCCCTTAGACATCACTGCCTTTTCTAATACGTTTAAGTTCTTCAAATTCTATTAGCCAGGAGTTCATTGCTTCTGTATATGCTTCGCCCAATATTTTTACTAGTTCCTTGGGATTAATCTTAATTGGATTACCATAACTATCTTCAACGCATATTTCATCAAGCCACAGCGACGATGATAAAAATGCAATCATTTCTGGGCCGGCTTTGAATAGTCCGCCATTGTACGGAACATGAAGTTCTTCGGAGACGCGTTCTTTGAGGGTTAGACGATTTGTTTCAAAATCAGCTTTCAAATCGGCCCATTCTTTAAGTTGTTGGCCTGTGGACATAACTGTAGTTATTGTCTACACAAAAGCAGGTTAAAAAACTAAATCAATTAAGGAGTGTTGACGCCGGTATTAGTTGGAGTGCCCCAAGTATCTGAAATATACGTTATCCACGGGCCATTAATAACACTGGTGGTTGTTAAGTTACCATCAACGGTATCGTTTGGCCAAGCATCTGTAGCAGCATCTTCATAAAGTACAGTAAGGGTAATAACATTTCCTACGTCTGCATTCGCTTCTTGTACACCGTTTGACTTGGCATTAATTTCAATAAAGTTAAGGTTGTAATCAGCATTACCAGTGTCGTTAAATTTCTTAACAATTTTTTGATTGCTAACTGTTAAGTCGTAATAGCCAATTGTTGTTGCTAATGTATCGAACGCACCTGTATTACCTGATGCTGTAGTGCTGTCAGTATCAAAAATTATAGTTCCCATATCGGAACAAAGATCGGTCCAATCTGTATTTTTTTGGTGTGATGTTCCGCCTGCGCGGGCGAATGTTAATTCAATCCTTCCGCCTGCGTTAAAAAAGTATCTAGCTGTGTCTCCCGAGGAGAAAGTAATTGTGTATGTAGTAGTTGTATTTGCTGTCCAGCTCGTAGTTCTAATGGTAGCGTCTGTATCTAAGCTAGTGCGACCACCCACATCACCGGTCTGTACATCTGCAAATCCTGACGAAATAGCCGAGGACAAATTAGTTAAAATTGCAATTGCATTGCCAGTTAGTGGTGTTGCTGGTGCTGGGGTATAACCCGGACCCTGGTGGTTTCTTAATGACGTTAACCTGCTTGTCATCGTTGACCACTGTACTGCTGTGACTAAGCCACCTGCGGCAACCGCTGCTAAAATTGTACCTTGTCCGTACCCCTTATTACCGTTTCCAATTCCCCAGATTGTATTGATATTGGCAATGCCGTGGTCTGCCGTGCCAGAAGCTGTTCCAGTTGCAAATATATTATATTCATCATCCAATATTGTTTGGCCGGCGGTATACGTCATATGTTATCCAATTCCTTAGAAATATTTAGTTATATAATTACAGCCAAAATAGTTTTTTCACCGTTTTCTGTACTGTCTTCTAACGATTTAGCGAAGACTGCGTGACCGTATGAGGTGTCGTCGTTTACACTTTGGGCGAAGCCTGGCATATCACTTGTGACTAACAAATCGCCCTTATTAACTGTGCCAAGCACTTTAACTGGGACTTTACCACGCAATGCAACTGGTGAACCAACTCCTTCGCTGTTCATTAAATATGCAGGGTTTGCACTAATGACACCAGCTACTCTAGTATCTCCAATCAATGTTGTGACAGTAATTTCTTTTGCTCCACCAAATACAACTACTGTTCCTGCTTCATACTGAAGGTCACCTTCATATCTTTCTGCCAAGTCAGCATATTGTGCCGTTGTTGAGACCCCACTAAACGTACCAGTCGTTAATGTTCCACCAGTTGCTGGATTATATGTTAATCCTGCGGAGTGGGCTCTTAATGCTCTTGCACCTGTTACGCCATCGACGAAGTTAACGTAGTATGTCGCTGGCGCTGTAGTATTTGTAATTGCTCCGAATGTCGAAGCGTTAGCTGTGCCATCTAATGCGCCGGCAAATGTTGTTGCAGTAACCTTGTCAGTACTTGGCTGATAACTTACTCCTGTATTATCCATCCAAACTGTTTGTGTTGTGCCAATTACGTTTGAGAAAAGTAATCTAAACGTCGAGGCTGAACCAGTCTCATTTGCAATCGCAATAGTAGCTGCTGAAGCAGCATCACCAGTTACATTACCGATAAAGTTTGCACCGTGTACGTTAGCTGTGGTTGTAATGTTTGCTGGAGAATCAAAAATTCCGCCGATGTATAGGTTTTCACTAATACCAACACCACCTGTTACAACTACTGTACCTGTTGCTACGTTAGATGCTCCTGTTCCTGCTGTAAATGTTGTTGGACCGTTTGAGGTTAATGTAGTAAATGATCCAGTACTTCTTGCAATCGTACCGACTGGAGTGTTTTGAATTGCTCCAGCGTAAATGTTACCACTTACACCTAAACCACCTGTAATAATTCCTGTACCAGTAATTGTCGAAGTACTAGGAGTTCCTGCTGTAAACGTAGTTGCACCGTTCGAAGTTAGTGTAGTAAATGCTCCTGTGCTTCTTGCTGTCGAACCCACTGGGGTTCCTTGTAATGCACCTGCGTAAATGTTTCCTAATACTCCCAAGCCGCCACCTAATGTTACTGCACCTGTTGTAGAACTGGTACTTGTAATTGCATTTGTAAATTTGGATGCGCCGCCCCCAACTACTAAGCTCTTTTCAATACCAACACCGCCATCAACAATAACTGCACCTGTGTTTATTGTGGTACTGTCTGTTGTATTTGTGAATGTAATGATACCGCTTGCTGAATCTGTTGTGTCGCTTCTTAGAAATTGTAGGCTGTCTAATCCATCTAATAATTCGGAGTTCGTTGCTGTAACACCGCCGCCAGATCCACCAACAAGTTTTGCAGCAAAGTTGGTCGAAAAGTTAATACCTGGTTGAATGTTAGCCGCAGTAAATCCTGAATATCCTGATAGTGCAAATTCTGCATCTTTGTTGACAATTGCATATAAGCTATTATTTATGTACCAGCCGACTACATAGTGAGTGCTTGCAAAATCATCCACTACTGTAAGAATGGCCTGTCCTGATAGTAATTGATCTTTATCATAATCTGGTCCAACTAAGTCCCAATTGGTAGCTGTACCATTGTAAACTCTAAGTTGCTTGTTGATGCTGTCGTACCAGGTGTCACCATCTTTTCTTAGCAATGATGACGGAGCAGAAGAGCTAATTGAATTGGTTGTTGCAGACCAGCCCGCGTTATTACCTAAAATTCGGTAAACGTTTAACGATCTTGTTGCAGTATCGTACCAAAGTTGTCCTTCTTGCGGAGTTGCTGGCCCAGCTGCCGCAGCGAAATTTTCCGTTAGGTGGACAAAGTTCTCGTTCTGCACTTCACCGTAATTACTGGTATTTTTACCAATAAGTGATAGAGACGTTGTTGTCGTATCTATCGTATTGTCTGATAAGGAAACTAATAAAGTTCCTCTAGTATTGTTAACTGCGTATGCCATGTGTTATTTAACTCCCGCTGTTGTATTTATTTCAGCATTTAATTTACGCCAACTACAATATTTGCGTATCCGACCGCGGATCCAAAGTCATAATTGTCTAATGTTTTTCCAATTACTGCGCCACCTATGTGTTCTTCTGTCGAGCAAGCAACCCCCATTAAATCACTGCTAATTAACATCTGTCCCTGTCGCCCTGCGCCTGTTACTCTGCATTGTACTTTACCATGCAGGGCCACTGGCAATCCTGTATCGAGTGAATTCAGTAACAAACCTGGATTTTTACTAATTACGCCTGCTAGTGCTGTATCTGCTCTCTTTCTACTCGCTGTTATTTCATATATGCCGCCAAAGATCACAACTGTGCCAGCTTGATAGGTGGCATCAGATTGGTATATTTCTGCCAAGTCAGCATATTGTGACATAGTTGCCATACCGCTAAATGTGTTGGCGTATATAGTTCTGTATTTGTTCGATGATGTTCCTAAGTCATATGTGTTTGTCGCATTTGGTAATAATGACCTAGTAACCATATCCGAACTAAATGCTGAGTTACCTGTGATATTTAGATTCCCGCCTACATATAGGTTTAATCCGATTCCCACACCACCTGTTACAACTCCCGCCCCAGTTACAGTAGATGTGCTGTTTGTGCTCGACGAAACTATTAATGTTCCTGTTGTAGATGTATTAGAAGCCGATAAATTACTGGTATAGAAAGTATTAAATCTAAGAGATGATGTACCTA
>Ga0307379_10004080_pt1 | contig 20978 bp, 23 predicted proteins | sample UN2MG_FD_202237 | JGI IMG/M metagenome (GOLD analysis project Ga0307379, IMG submission 202237) | Soil microbial communities from Risofladan, Vaasa, Finland - UN-2 | ecosystem: Environmental > Terrestrial > Soil > Coastal area > Acid sulfate soil | place: Finland: Risofladan, Vaasa | collected... | reverse complement strand
CCAACAGCACCCAAAGGTATGTCCTTCATCTTTGAGCCAAACTTTTCCTCAAGCTCCGAATAGGCAACAAAGATTTCGCTAACATCATTGCCATACTTGGAAACAGACTTGGGCAACTTGTCCTCTTTCAGCCATTGTCCTATGTTCTTTCCAACCATTCCGGGTATCATCAAGCCTCTTCCCATACAGACCGCCTTAACGTAGGGGCTGCCCATAGCAAGCGCCTTGAAAACTCCATCCTCTGACGAGAAACCGCCAGCCATAGCAAGGTCAGGAACCTTAATGCCTCTTCGTCGAAGTTTTTCGCAGAACTTGTATGTTAGAGCCTGCAGATAGAATGTTGGAATTCCCCACTCGTTCATCATTGGCCAAGGACTCATCCCTGTGCCGCCAGGAGCACCATCGATGGTGAGAAGGTCCAGTTTTGCTTCTGCACCATAACGTAACGCCATAGCCAACTCCAAGGCAGAATAAGCCCCAGTCTTCAGGGTGACCCGTTTGAATCCTAAGCCGCGGAGACGGTCAACTTCCGTTAAGAATGCTTCTTTAGTTACAAAACCTAAACGGGAATGTCTCTCAAACTCCGTCAAAGCGCCTTCTTCGAATGCCGCTTGGTTTTCTTTAAGGGTAGGGTCAGGTGAGACAACATATCCTCTCTTTTTAAGTTCAGCAGCTCTCTTCAAGGTTTTAACTTTGATTTCTCCACCAATACACTTGGCACCCTGTCCCCACTTCAGCTCAATTGTCTCAAGATTATGTTTTGATGAAACGTACTCGGCTACCCCAAATCGGGTGTCCTCCACATTCATCTGGACGAGAAGCTCTCCGTAGCCTTCATAGAACTTTTTATAGACTTCTACTCGCCGATCCATCTCAGGCGATTTCGTAATCTTTCCATTACTGCTCAGCACAAGCCCTGGATCGATTCCGCAAACATTCTCGCCACAGACAAGCGTGATACCAGAAATTGCGGCTCCTATGGCAAAGTGCTCCCAGTTCGTTCTGGCGATCTCAGTAGAACCCAAGGCACCTGTGAACAGGGGGATTCTCATCTTGACTTTTTTGGTCCATCCGTAATCTGTTTCGGTGTCTACGTTGGGGAAAAGGGCTGTATCTGGGTCTCCTTGGACTCCTTCTGGAAGGCCTTTTGCGCCTCGGGCGTAGCCTTGAATGTTCAGGTGGGAGTAATCTACGGGGTAGTTTTTGTCTGCTCCAGCAGTTATTCCTCCGAATGGTCCAGGGTAGAGTACCTCACGGCCTCTGAATGAAGATAGCCAGATTTCGCAACCGCCCATACATCCATCGACACATCTTGAACAGATCCCTGACATGGGAGCAACGTTCTTGGATCGGTTGAATGTACCGGTTGCTTCATCAGCGTTTGGTCTTCTTAGATTCATTTCATTTCATCTCCATTTTTTGCTATACACCATCACGGTATACGGCAACCTTTTGCCATTACGAGGAGGAGGCTTATAAGATTTTTCAATAAAATGACGTTATTAGCCTGAAACATTCAGTTTCGTATGAGTGAAAATCGTAAACATGAACGCTCATTCAAGCCCGTAGGCACGCGTAACATTTGCCATCATGAACCGAAACAACATCGCCACATTCGGGACACCTATACGTCTCTTCCTGACTTTTGAGGAAATTTTCCATTCCATCCTCCTTAAGTTCCCTAAGATTTTCAACCATACTCATCCCATAACGGCTTCTATAACGTCGGTCCAAGCGGTCAAGATTTTCACAGGGCACACTGTCACATTCAATACAGGATTCGATTTCGTTCCTCCGAAGTTTTCTGCAGCCACGCTTGATGTAGCAGTTTTTGTTTCTGGGAAGACAGCCCGGACAGTGAGATACTTTGCCCTTTTCCTTGGGGATGCCCCTTGAATATGCTAGATACCATTTGCAGATTCCACAGTTCATTCCGCATGGCGCTATGAGTTCAGGAGCAAATTTTCCTTCCAGCATGGGTAACTGATAAGTCGCTAACATCTTAAACTATTTTACCTGCATACAGAGAAGAAATTAGAGATCTGGTAACTCTTAGGGTCTCGCATGGACTGAGAGGGGTCCATGTTAATCAAAGGGACTTTTTGACTTAATCAAGCAGAATAAGAAAACTCGCTTTGAATTTAGACATTTAGGATTCTTACAATTTCTTCTGCTGAGATTTTCCTCACTATCTCTTTCGTGTTTGCGTTTTTGACACACACCGACCCATCAGATTGATACCTTTGAAGACGGAAACCTCTTGGCAGATTTAATCTTTTTCTGAGCTCCTTCAACTCAGGATCATTAGAGCCACGTTTACTTTTGACAAAATAATTTACGTGCTTCTTTGCAGCGACTGCCGCTAATCCATATCTTCCATCTGGTGGAAGTTTTACTTCATAGGGAGGCTCATGGTATGTACAACTATCGCTGCTTTCAACTCGTATTTTACGGCGTTTACAATAATCATTAAAGTAGTGTCTACAGCCCTCGCAATTGTAGCTCACTATCTCACCATGTCCCATTTGATTATCAAATGGTTCCTCACTTCAATATTTTGGTTCTTATAACTTAGGCTTAGCTATTATTCAGTGTGAAGAGAATGAAATGCCTACTCTAGACAATAGGTCAAACTTATGAATTGTTATTACGGTTCACTTGAAGAATTTCTCAGACAGAAAAGTATGGCATCTTCAGCTAAATCTTAGCTATGAAAAGTTCAATCTTGAGGTAAACTCTTAGCTAAATGGCAGACTATAGCCACCAGTATCCTTCATCACCCGACAGTTAACAGGGGTTAGCGTCACCCGAAGACTTAACAGAACCGAAATTAGAAAGCAATAAGAGGGGGCACGAATGATGGCGCAAGATAAGAATCTGATCGCATATTGTGGTCTCTATTGTGGAGATTGCCATGGTTTTTCAGGAAAAATACCGGACCTTGCAAGAGATTTACGAAAAGAATTGAGGGCAACGAGATACGACAAATTTGCTGGGTTCATATCCACTTTTTCGTTTGGCAAAGATTTCGCAGAATATGAGGAGTGCTATAAGGTCCTTGGTGCAATGGTGAAATTTCGCTGCAGAAAAGGCTGCAGAAACGGTGGAGGTTCTCCCTTCTGCAAAATCAGATTATGCGCTCAAAAGAAGGACATTGAAGGCTGCTGACCGTGCGACGAGTTTGAAAGCTGCAAAAAACTGGAGTTCCTCATTCCAGTCCACGGAGATGCACACATAAAGAATCTTAGGACAATCAAACGAAAAGGCAAAACTGAATTCGTGAAGGGAAAAAGACTCTGGTACAGTAAAGCCAAAGAGTAAGGCATGTTATGTCTGGCAGTTGGGGCACAGGTGTACGTGACCTCCGCCCATGCTCAATTTTTCTATGGGGGTTCCGCATTCGGGGCAAGTTTGCTGGTTCATGTTTGGTCCCATGGCTGGCGTGTAGCCGCCCTGCTTTCCATGTAGGTCGCGGAACTGGTCTTTTCCGTTGAGTCTTATTCTCTCTTTGAGCACAAACCTGATCGCATCGTGGAGGCTTCGCTTTTCTTCTGTGTTAAGTTCTGAGGCTTTCCGTTTTGGGTGAAGCCTAGCCCGATACAGGATGTCCTGGAAAGTGCTGTTGCTTATGCCGACAAGGATAGCGTCTTTTCCAACAAGCACTGCTTTCAACATTTTGTTTTGGTCTGCCATCTGTTTCGAAAAGCGTTCAAAGGTGAACTCTTCATCAGTGGGTGAGAGTTTCGTGGAGTCGAAGTCTCGTTTGTAGACATAGGAACGCATCAGCTCATTATCATTCAGCACTTGGATTACGCCCATGCTGATGAGCCTAACAGTCAACACTGTAGAATCGCTGAAGTCAACTCGCAAATGAAACTTGGGAACGTTCTTCGTATCCTTGTGATAGAAGATTTCGCCGCCATACTCGGGACCAAGAATCAGGTTGGCCCCGTTGTCGAGTTTGACGCGTATCACGTTGCCCCTAGAAATGACTGCTTCGATTTTTCCGTCGACAAGCTGATTGAAAGACGTTAAGTCCTTGTCCATCATACCAATTCGTTGTAATCGTTCATAGTCCTTCAAGAGATAAGATTTTACGCGCTTTCCCCTAAGCTCCGCATTCATCTGTTCAGCAAGAATCTTGGCTTCTGGAAGCTCAACACTCATTAAACGACCCCCAATCTCCCACACTACTCTGCCATTACGGAATATTTAACTCTCAAAGCTTGCAGAAAATCAAAGTGATTCTAGCCGACAAGCAACTCCTCAAAAATGTTCTTCCGCTTAATAACAATCAACGCCACAAGAAGAGCCCCCATGATAATCTGCATCCACAAGGACCCAAGGGGGTATCCAAGAGCAAAATAGATGGGGCTGGGCGTGGCGATTGTAGGGAGAAAAGGCCAAAAACCTGGGTTATATGGGTGATTTGTTACGTCCAATAGAACATGGGAGAGATTGCCAACAAGAACTGAGAAAACCACGGCAAAGGAGAGCTTACATTTGCTTTTGACTCTTTCCTTGTCAACATGAAAGAGACGGCTCACCAGATAGGGGTAAACTCGAACCGTGACTATAACGACAAGAAATGTTCCGAGGGTGGCTGAACCCAAAAGGCTGTGCAGAATCATTCGGTTGGGAACCTGAGTCCCAAACAGCAGCACTATGAAGGGTATTTCGAGGTCGGGAAACATGCAGCCTACAACCAGTCCGGGCAGACTGAGCCGCTTGTCAAGCTTGTAGATGAAGTAGGCGATGGGATGATGAAGAGGAGTCAAAGGCAAAACTCAGCACTTCCCATTTTATGTAAGAATATTCGTTTTGGCTTATAACTTCGTAATTGAAATTTATTTTAGAAAAAAGAGATTGTAGTTGCGAAGGGGTTATGGAATAATTTATGTTACTTCTTTATTTTGGTGAGTTTAAGGATGCCGTGGCAGTCGCATGCTGCTCCAATGGCTAACGTGCAAGGCTTGTGAAGAGTTTCCAACCGTTTCAGGAGGGAGTAGAGTTCATTTCCGTCTATGGCTCCTAACCCGCCAGTCAACTGCCTTGACCTCAATATTCCTGACGTGTCCGTTAGATTGTAGACGCTAAATTCCAGAAGTTTATCCATGGAAGCTAGTTTTGGTCTGCCAGTTGAGGCACAGAAACCGTTTGGAGGCATACAGTTCTCCCTGCATCGCATATTGGAAGGCATATAACTGACCACTATGACCCCAGAAACTTCGTCTACAAACGAAACCAAACTCTTCGGGATGTTCTCTAAAACTCTTGGAATAACTTTCAGGTAAGGTTCAAGCTTGATGCCGCGCTTCAAAAGCCAGACCTCAACAACCTTAGCAACGGCATTACCGGGAATAGCTGTAACCACCAAGTCAGGCACCTTGGTTTCCAGAAGAGCAACCAACAAGTCTACGGCGTCGCCCACAAGAAAAGCGGTTTGCCCATCAGCCAGAGAATCTGAGACACCCATCTCGGCAGCCTGAAAGTCCATTTCTGACTTTGCCGTGCAGTCAGGATTTACATCAACCACCAAAACCTTGGCGCCCTTATCCTTCAGATACCTGAGAGCGTTTGTGCCAAATTTGCCTCCGCCCATAACAAAAACCAGTTTGCCCCTCACTAAGCAATCCCCGGACATGGCTTTCAACTCTTTTTCGTCAACAGTTTTTCAATTAATGTTGCAGCCTATAATGTTTGCCTGACCTGTGGGGCTAAAAAGAGGGATGGAAAGCTTCATCTCTACGAAAAGAAATAAATGCCGTAAGTGCGTTTGAAACATTCCTGAGCGGTCGTAGTCTAGCTTGGAAGGACGTCAGCCTGCCAACCCATAAAGGCGGAACGCTGATGAGCCGGGTTCAAATCCCGGCGACCGCACCTCTTTCTATTGGTCTGATTTTTTGGAAATTCATTTAATATAGAGAGAAAGTTCATAAAAGAGTTTTACTGCATTAATTTGCGGTTTGTTGGATGTGCGGTTGTAGTCTAGCCTGGTAGGACACAGACATCTGGTGTAAGCCTTCCAAGCCTGTAATCCCGGGTTCAAATCCCGGCGACCGCACCAAATCATTTTTCACAGAGCCAGTTTTTGGTGTCAAGAGGCAGTTTTTCAGGAAAATTACTGTTTTTTCATCCAAGCCAGGTTTTGTGTCTATCAGCATGAAATCGAGTTTTTTCTCTTCTTCAATCTCTTTTAGTCCTCTAACCAAGCGTCCTATTTCAAAGCCGCCCCGGATTATTCTTGTGATTTTTTCTTCATCAAGGTTTGAGGGTATTAGATACAATCTGTTTTTTAGGTTATAAAGATGGGAGATGTCTTTGACTATGTTTCTTGCTTCAGTTTTTTCTAGCAGAAATTCTGTAAGAGTCGAATGTGTTTGTTTGTTTCCCAAGCCAAAAATGAATGTGTAAGCTTGGATTTGCCATATCAGAGTCAACTGCACCAACTTTGTATCAGGAAAGGGCAACATTCCAGCAAACAAATCACAGACAAATCAAAATAACGCATGTGGAACATCTGAGTGTTCGGTAATTGGCATCAAACTTTTATAAACATGTAGATGTGTTCTTAAGGAGAAAATGACTAACGAAAAAAAGGAAAAGCGCGCATCTGTTTTTCCCATGTTTCTGATGGGTAGCCTATTTGTCGTAATCCACACTCTGTCCATGTTAATAACGCAGCCCTTTAAAGCAACAGGCTTGGACGTTTTCGACAACCCGAACGACCCAGTGAACCTGCTCATCTTCTTCGCAATCATGCTAGCAGTCACCGTTACCATACTGCTGATTGCCAAATTCTGGAAGAAACAATTCATACAAGTCATAATTCTAGGCTCAATAGCCTACACAACATTCTTCGTCTTCTATCCCCTACTGTCATTCGTGGTTCCAGAAACTTTGTCACTATCCATCGCTATCATCGCCGCAGCAACCTTGATTGTGGCACTCATCAAATATCCTGAATGGTACGTAATCGACTTGACTGGAATAATCGTTGGCGTAGGCGCCATCGGAATATTCGGCATCTCCCTCAGCATCTTTCTGGTGATCGTTTTACTCATCGGCCTGTCAATATACGACGCCATCTCAGTCTACAAAACCAAACACATGATTGATCTTGCAGACGCAGTTATGGACCTCAAATTACCCGTCATGCTGGTCGTACCAAAAATCAGAAAATACTCGCTGCTCAAAGAAACAAAGGGAATAAAAGAAAAACTTGAAGGCGACGAAGAACGGGAAGCCTTCTTCTTGGGCTTGGGAGACATAGTGATGCCTGGAATTCTTGTTGTCTCAGCCCTCCAAAACATCGCCAGCAACGGTCTCCTCGTAGCAATTTCAGTTATGATCGGCACCCTAATCGGCTTCGCAGTTCTCATGTCTGTTGTAATTAAAGGAAAGCCACAAGCTGGACTGCCTTACCTGTGCAGCGGCGCCATTCTGGGCTACGTGGTTTCAAGCTATCTGCTATTTGGCGAGTTGGTTGGCATAGTCCTTCCTTTTTGAGGCTCTAATCACCTTTTAATGTTCTAAAAACCCAAAGGTATTTCTGAAGAGGTGCTGTAAACTCTAGTCGCTCAGGGAAAAAGTATTTAAAACGCGGAAAGACGATAAGGCAACATCTAAGGGAGTATCTTGGCGATGGTAAGAAAAGCGAGAATCAAGCTGACAAGCACAGACTACAAAAAGCTTGAAGACGTATGCGGAGAACTGAAGATCATCGCCGAGAAGACGGGAGTTAAAATCACAGGACCCCATCCTCTGCCCACAAAGAGGCTCAAGGTTCCAGTACGCAAAACTCCGTGCGGTCAAGGAACTGCGACTTGGGACCGGTGGGAGCTGCGAATCCACAAGCGCCTCATCATAGTTGACGCTGAAGAGCGGGTTATGCGAAGAATCATGAGGGTTCGCGTGCCCGAGGAAGTTTTCGTCAGCATAGAACTGCTGTAATCTCTGTTCTTTTGTTTCTGTCAGTTTGTTCTGTTACTAAATAGAGTTCAGGCGCTCAGTGCAGGGCTAAACGTGTAAGCTGTCAATGCAATCGCTACAACAAACGCTATTGCCCAGATTGTTTTGTTCCACCTGAAAACCTTCAACCCATCCATTACGCCAAAAGGAATGAGATTAAAAACTGCCAGAAACGCATTGATGAAGGCGACAAACCAGAAAAGGTCCTGCGTAACTGTGGCAATCAGGATGCATCCAGCTGAAAGGAACATGTTGGTTATGGGTCCAGAAAGAGCTGTTTTTCCCACAGTTTCCCTTGTCCCCGACCCTGCAATCATAACTGCTCCAGGAGAAATAATCTTGAAGGGAAGAAAAATTGAAACCAACGTTATGAGTGCTCCCTGCAGGGTTAGCCGAAATTCTGCCCACAAGTTGAAGTGTTGTGCTGAGAATTTGTGGGCAAGTTCGTGAAGAAGAAATGACAACGTGAATGCGATTGACAGGATTGCTAGATTCAGCAGTGTTGCCCCTGAGACTGCGGAAAGAAAGTAGGTTAGGCCAACGCCCATGACTAGAAGCGCTCCAATGGTCAAGTGTTTCAGCTCGGTTTTGCTGAACCAGAATATTCTGGAGGCTTGAGGCGTATATGAGATGGTGTACTTGTATGACGGCTTATCTGGCGACCATCCTTGGCTGCTCACTGGCGGCGCTTCTCTTGGAGCCCTTGCCCTCCACGCTTCAGGGCATTCATGTCTCTCTGGGATGCGATGGTCAGCGCAGAAGAAGCCTCCACAGTAAGTGCATTTAAAGGGGAGAACAACATCGTCGCCGCAGTATTTACACTTCGTCGTTGCCTTCAGCTTCCTTGATTTTTTATCAAAAATTGGTTAATGCGGGATGGTTTAAATGTTTAGCTCTAACTCTTGGAGTTAAAACACATGACTATTATGGCTTTTGTTTGTTCCTAATTTCCGTAGGCTGTTACATTGGATTTGTCAAGAATTTGGGATGGCACCGAAACAACGAGCCTTATTACATGTATGGTGCTTTTCGCAAAATTGTTGACAGATAAAGATTTAATAATGGCTTCCAGTATTACGAAATACAGAAAAGGTAATACTGACGGGTCGGTTGAACCCTATAACCGCACGGGAGAGACAACAAGACAATGCATGAAGACGCAATCATCCAGCTTGAGGACGTTTCTACGGTCTACGAAGGCGAAAGCAGACCCGCCATCAAGAACATCACTCTAAGCCTGAAAAGAAACGAGCTAGTTTACATCGTAGGACCAAATGCCTCAGGAAAAACAACTCTCCTTGAAACCATAAACGGGCTGCTCCCACCATTCAAGGGGAAGGTTTCTGTTTTCGGATTAGACGTGCAATCCCATGGGAAAAGGGTTAGATGCGAGATAGGGTATGTCCCTCAAGACTTCATGGTGAAGCCCGGAGAACCCTACACTGCCCTTGATGTTGTATTGATGGGACGTTATGGACGTATAGGATTTCTTCATCGACCTGAAGAAAAAGACAAACAAAAAGCTATAGAAGCCATGAAACTACTCGACATCCAAGAGCTTGCAGACAGATCCATGGGCAAACTTTCTGGCGGACAACAACAAAAAGTGATGCTTGCCCGAGCCTTCGCAAAAAACCCAAAAATTCTTCTTTTAGACGAACCCTTCAGCAACTTGGACCCCGATTCACGTGGACAAATCCCCTCCCTAATCACACGACTTCACGAAGAAAAAGATTTGACCACCCTTATTGTAACACACGACATTCACCACATGATAGACCACTGCAACAGAGTCGTAGTAGTAACTAACGGCAAAATCACATTCGACGGCACACCACAAAACGCATTACCCCTCGTAGAAAACCATCCACACACCACTTCGTTGGAGGCACCCCACCGGTGATTTGGCTCGAATTTGCTATCATGCAACGAGCCCTGATTGCCTGTATCCTAGCAGGTTTCTTGATGGGATTAATCGGAGTTTTTGTGGTGAGGATGCGGCTCTCGGCAATAGGTTATTCCATGTCCCACGGCGCCTTTGCAGGAGCAGCATTAGGCATAGCCACCGCAACAAATCCGCTTGTAACTGGTCTGCTTTTTGCGTCAGGCACCGCCTTTCTGATAGGTCCAATCGCAGACAAGGCACGATTGCATGCGGATACTGTTACCAGCATAGTTTTTCCTTTGAACATGGCTTTGGCTTTCGTGTTTTTGACCTTGGCGCCTGAGGTAGGGCTCAGCAGCCAAGTAGCGAATGTTCTCTGGGGTAGCATAATCTCCATGACCAACAGTGACTTGGTGTACCTCGTCACCTTGTTTGCGGCGACGTTAGCCATAGTGTATTTTGTCTGGAAGGAGCTCTTCGCCATAATGTTTAACAGGAAACTGGCTGAAGCAGATGGAATCAACACCAAACCCTTCATCTACCTGATCATCTTTTTGGCTGGTGTTGTCATAACTTTTTCCCTCAAACTTGTAGGAGGGCTACTCATCTACGCTCTCCTCTTCAATCCTGCCTCTACTGCCCTCCAGTTCTCTGAGAACATGAGAAAAGTAGTAGTTGCTTCCCCAATAATTGGAATGACCACAACTATTTCGGGTCTTCTGGTCTCTTTGGCTCTTGATTTTCCAGTTGGCTCCTGCATAGTTATCGTTTCAACCATTGTTTTCGCCATTGCACTTCTTCTATCACCGAAAAGAAGGAGAAAGGAGGAACAGTAAAAGATGAAAAATAAAAAATTGTTAACTTTGGGCATCGCCTTGATGATGCTTCCCATGCTGTTTCTATCAGTAACAGTGACCGGAGCAAAGGCTGCCACAGAAAAACCCATAATAGTATGCACAACAAGCGCAATTGGCAACATAGTTGAAGAATGCTTAGGAGACACTGCCGATGTTGTGGTGCTGGTTCAGCCCGGTTTATGTCCCGCCGATTTCGACATGAAACCCAGCGATGTCTACGCCGTGAGCAACGCGAGGATTCTGTTTAAGCAAAACATTCCGGGGGAATTCTGGCTGGATGGATTGCTTGAAGCTGCAGGAAACCCGAACTTGACCGTGGTTGCTATTCCTGGCGCATACAACACGCCTGAAGGCGCAAAAAATTACATACGCGGGGTTGGACGAAACCTGAGCCAAATCTTGGACATCAACCTAGATTCGAAGATTTCAGAGATGCTAGCTGATGTAGACGATGTTTCCGGCTGGATGGCAAGTCAGGCTGAAACCTTGCATGCGTCAACAGTGAAGGTCATCTGCATGAGTTGGCTGCAGACATTCATCGAGTCGGTTGGCTTCAATGTTGTGGCAACCTATAATCCGCCAGAGACGCTATCAGCTGGCGACATAACTGATCTGTTAGAGACTGCGCGGAGCGAGGGAGTGGCTTTGGTGGTAGATAACCTTCAAATCGATGTTGAGTTCGGAGAGGGAATCGCTTCTCAGGTGGGCGCTGAGCATGTGGTATTAACGAACTTTCCTGGTGCTATTCCAGACACTGAAACTTTGTCTCAGATGTTCCGTTACAACGCAGAGCAACTTTTCAACGGCACAGTCACGTGGCAATCTACGTCTACTCTCAGGGCTGAAAGGGATGATTTACATAACCAAGTTGCCATATTCCAGATAACCGCATCGTTGGCGGTTGTAGTTGCTGCGGTGGAGGCAGTGCTGCTCTACGCCAAAAGAAAAAAGAAGAGTATGTAAAAAAATGAGCAGGAAAGCATACTTCAACGAACAGGCAAACAGTTGGGATGAGAGGTTCTGCACTCCCGACCTTTCCTCTTTTTTGGAGAAGCTTGTTCCCCAGTTCGGTGTAGAAGCTGGACAGAATATTCTGGATGTGGGCACCGGCACTGGCGTGCTGATTCCTTACCTAATCAGAGCGGTTGGACCAGCCGGGTCCGTTACTGCCGTCGACTACTCGGAAAAGATGGTTCAGATATGTAAGACAAAGCATTCACACTTCAAGAATGTCAGCGTAAAGCTTGGCGACATCGAAGAGGATGCTTTGCCAACAGAATCTTTTGATGCCGTTATCTGTTTTGGCGTGTTTCCTCATCTGGACAACAAAGAAAACGCCCTGCGAAACATCAGTAATATTCTAAAAGCCGGTGGCAAACTTGTCATCGCCCACGCCCTCAGCAGTGAAGAAATAAAAACCCACCACAACAACGCTTCATCAACTGTAGTGCATGATATGCTACCCGAAGAAACTGAGATGATACAGTTACTGGAGCAGACAGGATTTACAAAAATCAGCATCAAAGATGAACCCGGATGCTACCTATGCATCGCCCATAAGACTTGAGAGTAATCCATCATTTGCGTTTTGAGTGGTGTCGGTGACTAGAGTCAACTTTTCTTTAGCACGCGCTTTCATAACCACAATATGACAAATCGTAATGGGGGTTATCGTAACGTGTATTAAGCGCAACGGCGAATCAATACAAAACATGGGGGTTTAAGTTATGAATAAAGCGTTGATTGTTTATGGGACTCGTTACGGAGCAGCAGCCAGCACCTCAGAAGCGATAGCAGAAGTAATCCGCCAAGAAGGATTCGATGTCAGAGTAGTCAACGCCAAAAAAGACAAAGTGCAAGACATAACCGATTACGGGCTTGTCATAGTCGGTAGCGGAATCCAAATAAACAAGTGCGCCAAAGAACCCGAAAAGTTCCTAGACAAGTTCCAGAAAGAATTGGCAAAAAAGAAGGTTGCACTCTTCGTCTGCTGCGGCAGCACGCAACCATTAGATGATAAAGAAGACAAAACTACGGCAATTGAAAATGCCAGAACAAAATATCTTGAAGAAAAAGCTGCCAAATATAACCTGCAGCCAGTCGCTTTGGGCTTGTTTGGAGGCGTTTACGACTTCAACAAGATGTCATGGTTTTTCAGAAAAACTATGTCGGCGGCTAAGCCGAAACTAGAAGCTGCCGGCTTCAAAGAAACAAAACCCGGACTCTACGACACAAGAGACGTAGACGCAATACGCAGCTGGGCAAAAGAGGTTGCCCAAATGTCTCAATCGTGAATTTGTACAAATGTTCACTAAAGTCGAATCCGCTTTTGTACCTTTGGATTCTCACCTTTTTCCTTCTTTTCGGAATTAAGCCACACTATTGGAATCAAGAAAAAGTTGGTAAATCCTAGTTTGCAGTAAAGCAAAAAAAGCGAATTAACAGAAGAGGAGCATATGAAGATCAGCAAAACTCTGTATGTTGAAGATAGAAAAATTTGGCGGGAGTGGCTTTCGAAAAACTACAACAAGGAACCTGAGATTTGGCTAGTTTACCCGAAGAAGCACACAGGCAAACCGCGGATACCTTATAATGACGCAGTTGAAGAAGCGTTGTGTTTTGGCTGGATTGACAGTACGGTCAAGAGGATTGATGAAAATTTTTATGCCCAACGATTCTCACCGAGAAACCCAAAAAGCGGATATTCTCAAGCAAACAAGGAGAGATTAGCAAAACTAGTAGAACAGGGCAAGGTAATAGAACCGGTGCGAGCAAAACTTGAAGACGTTCTTAATGAAGAATTTGTAATGCCACCTGACATTTTAAGGGAAATAAAGGCTAATGAAATAGCATGGGGAAATTTCAAAAAGTTCTCACCTGAATATCAAAGAATCCGAATCGCATTTATCGACGCCGCAAGAAAACGACCAAATGAGTTCAAAAAGCGGCTAAATTACTTCATTGAAATGACTGAAAAAGGCAAACAGTTTGGATTTGGGGGAATAGAGAAATATTACTAGATTCTGCACAAGAGAAACAAGGACTGTTTGGAAAAGCTTGGTGCCGGGGGCGGGAGTCGAGCCCGCGACTTCTGGGCACCTAATTTTTTAGGAGATTGCTCTCCAGATCATGAGTCTGGCGCCATAACCAGGCTAGGCTACCCCGGCTTTGCTTTTCTTTGCTATGTTGAAGGATAACAGTGAATTAAGGTTTTCTGGATTCTCTACGCAAAGAAATGGCAATCTTTCACGGATCTCCATAACTCAATTCTGGAAAACTCTTAAGAATCAGAAGCGAGATTTCGTTGGTGTGATTTGCGTTGAACCGGAAAATTGTTTTGCCGCTGATTTTCGTGCTCGTTGTAATCCTTTTCTCAGGTGTAGCATCTGCATCAGCTGAAGTTGGCGTCAGTGTTGGGCAGCCGCTGAATATACTTATTCGGTAAGTTTAGCTTATCGGAGTAAACTTGATGGAAGTTTATTGACTTCGGTCCCATATAGCGTTGGGTACGTTGAAAACATTACCATTCAAGAGATTTCTGGAACAAACATTACACTTCAAAGCGTAAAAACTTACTTAGCCGCCCAAAGTAGCGAAACAAATCTGGGTTGGGTTGACCTGAGCACAGGTGATGGGCCTGCAAGTGGATATGTTATTTTGGCTGATCTTGAGGAGGGGGATTTGATTTACCCCAATTGGGAAGGTGGAGATGAGGGATTACGGTTTGTTTATGCGATTAACGACACTATTCTGATGAATGATGGGGACGCAACCATAGAAGTGAATCACGCAAATGTTACAACCGCGTTTGATAACCAAACGACGACTGTGGACTATTATTGGGAGAAAGCAACGGGTTTGCTCATCGGATACACGGAGTGTAGCATAGTAGAAGAGGAAAACATGACACAGACTGTTTATTATGACTTTCGAAGGGTTGGTCTGCTGCAGGTTTTCTACCCGTTAATTGATAGCCCAGACTATCCCGTGGCTGTGGACAGCAACTCAGTCATATTGGGCTTTGCTTTCAATCAGTCAGAGAGACAAATTAGCTTATACGTTTCGGGTGCAACTGAAACTTCCGGTTTCTGTGACTTCGCAATTCCCGATGACTTGCTTTGGGGCACACTTTCTCATTGAATTTGGATGGTTCTCCATTGGTGGAGGGTGTAGACTACACTCGGACCAATAACTCCACCCACAATATTTTTCATGTCACATATGGTAGTGAGGGCATTCACACAATCGAACTTGTAAGCTCGGATGTCATCCCTGAATTTGCGCCAGTTTTAGTTCTGCCTCTGTTTGTAATGGCTACACTACTGGCAATCATAATCTCAAAGAAAACTAAGAGCTTACGAACCGGCAATGAGTCTGGTTTTGTAACTTGAAATCTATAGGTGTCATGGATTAATATGAATACTACTTATCTTCGCTCAATAGAAACTGTATTATGCGTTAATGCTAATTTGTAAAACCATGCGCTGATTCTTATTTTCACTTCTCAAAGAATATAAACTATTCATGTGTATATTAGAACTTGGTTTACATCATATGAGACGCTCTAAATTGGAAATCCATATAGCCATTCTTCGGGCTCTGGCTTGTCATGGAAAATTAAAGCCAACCCACATTACGTATAAGGCTAACGTAAACTGTAGCGCTTTAAAAGAATGCCTAGATTTTCTAGTGGAACGTAACCTAGTTAAAGAACTAACAATCAGCAAAAGAAGACAACAACGAAGATTCTATGCCATTACAGAACTAGGTCTAACTGCACTACGAAACGTCAAAGAAATAGACAATGCTCTCCATGTATTTGACGAACTGAACATGTCAAGAATTGAGCTACCATACGAACACCTGCGAACTCCCTTCTAAGCAACCCTTAAGATTCGCGGTTTACGCTATCTACGTATAACTTTCTGTAGCCTCGTTTTTTGTCGGGGCTAAAATTGTCCTAAAAAAACTAGAACACGTTTTGTTTGTTCGTCGCTAGATGTAATATCGGTGGTCGTCTGTCTTCTTTATTTTGCCTAGAAATACTCCGGCAAAATAATCTAACCATATTTGCTCTTGACAGTCTAAATCTGCTTCTCTAATCGTCACGGCGCTGTCTTTTGAAACTGCTCCTGCTTTTCTAAGTTTATTAAGAATTTTATATTGCATCTTGAATTGAAACCCGGAGAGAGACAAGCCATAAACCTTCATTTTTGCTTGATGCTTTCAGTGGAATGGAAAGATAAATGGCAAATGCTGTGGACGACTTTTGTCAATTCTCTTTGCTGAAATTCCACTTGACTGTACTAATACGTCTTGCCACTATTTATACCCGGCTATAAATTGACGGTCCCTGCTGCCAGACACTCTTACAAGTTGTTTTGTGAAGAATCTGATGTGGTGTTCAAAAAAGAGAGAGTGATTTGTTTTTGCTTACAGGTATCTTACTCGTCTTCTTCGTTCCACTTCTCTACCTTGAGTTTGTTGTCGCCTACCGTGAAACTGATTTTCACTGGAACTGCAGAATTTGTTGAGAAGGGAAACATGCTGTCTTCAGCCAAGTCTACGGGAACATAGATCAGATACTTGTCATCTTTTCTTTTGAAGAGTCGCCCTTTTGCTTCGTTAACCATGGTTACCATCAGCCAAGAAGAATGCTGGAAGCTCACGCGAATATTTAAGGTTTTTATGTTCCTGTTGGCTTATGGGTACGTTACTTTGACCTTAGGACAAAATTTTGTTATACATTAAGAATTCAACTTTAGGTATCACGCCGCTCTGTTGTTCCGCCTTTTCTTGTAGAAGATTTTAGAATTTAGTCAACTTTTTTGCCGCCAACACGCTTCTCAAAAAGTTTCTCCCAATCAATCTTGATCATCGCCACAATTATAAGAATCATGAGAGCAGACGTGATAACTGTTCCCAGCAATCCGGACCCGCCAAATAGGCTTTCAATGATAGTGATAGACTGTTGACCGCTGTAAGCAACAATAAACGTCATCAGCGTCTTACCGCAAAGTGCTGGTGCGAAGGCTTTCCAAAAGGGGTAACGCATGACTCCCAAGGGAATGAAAAGCAGATCATCGGGCAGAGGCGTTAGGGCAAAGACAAAGATTGCGAGGGATCCATACCTGCCAAAGATTCTCACCATATAATCCATCTTTCTGCGTCTTTTTTCGCTCGCTACTGTTCTTCCATAGTATCCTAGCGCATACCCTGAGAATTCGCCGAGGGCAGAGCCTAAGCCGCCACTGACTGCGACAAAAAAAGGGTCTAACACGCTTCCTAGGAAGAAAATTACAATAGTGTATGGTATAGGAAAGACTACGGATACAGAGCCGATGAAGCTTATGATGAAGACGCCAAGGTAACCAAACTGAAGCGCAAATTGCATCATCCAATCTTCAAGCAAACAGCCACTCTCTAAACCTTGGTTGTATGCATTTCACGTTACCAAATGGTGCTTTAACTTTTTTCGGAAAAGCCCCTAACAGAAAAGGAATCTTGGTTGGATACAACCCTCTTCTATGCCTTTTTTGTTTTATATAATGGAATATGTTGTCTGGAAAATGAAGGCTAAACAAGCTGTGGCTAACATTATGACTCCCCACATTCTGGTGACATTATGACCTAACTTATTCATGGCAAACAGCATAGCCGTTGCAATCACCATAAATGGCGCAGTCAACAAAACTTCAGATAATGAGACACTGAATGAAGATGTTAACCCGACAAGTCCAAACACAAGAGTAAGCGTCAGCATATTATCGCCTATCACGTTGCCGATTGTTATGTCCTGTTCACCAGCAAGAGCTGCAGCCACAGACACTGCTACTTCTGGAACAACACACCCAAGGGCAACTATTGTGAGTCCCACATAGAATTGATTTAACCCAAAAAGCTCAGATATTGTAAGGGCACTGTAAACTAATAGAAACGTGCTGATTACTAGAGCGCCGCCAACACCGATTTTTTGGCTAAAATGTAAGAGTTTAATAGGCTTGCCGAGAAAATCAAGTATGATACACAATGAAGAACGGTTTTACAGGCAAAATCTTACGCGTGAACCTAAGCAAAGAGAAAACCTCAGTTGAGCCTCTCGAAGAAACTTTTTATCGCCGCTATTTCGGGGGCAGAGGACTAATCTCTTATTATCTACTCAATGAACTAGAGCCAAAGATAGACCCTCTTGGCACAGATAACAAGCTAATTTTTGCCTGTGGTCCAGTAACTGGCGCACCCGTCAGCGGCAGCGGACGCAACAGTGTAGGCGCAAAATCGCCTCTCACAGGCGCATACGGAGAAGCAGAAGCAGGAGGCTTCTGGGGAGCAGAACTAAAACGGGCAGGCTTCGACGCCATTATCTTTGAAGGAAAAGCGTCAAGTCCCGTATATTTGTGGATTCATGACCAAAAAGTGGAACTTAGAGACGCTTCCAGTCTGTGGGGGCTTGAGATCAAGAAATCTCAGGAAAAGATTCGAAACGATTTAGACGACAAAACGGTGAAAGTGGCTCAGATTGGTCCAGGCGGAGAAAAGCTGGTTCGATACGCTTCCGTAGTTAATGACATGAATCATGTGGCTGGTCGCTGTGGCATGGGAGCAGTTATGGGCTCAAAAAACTTGAAAGCCATTGCAGTCAAAGGAACCACAAACGTTCCAGTTCGCAAACCAAAACGGCTAAGAAAACTTGCCAAGTGGATGACGCAGAACGTGGACAATGTTGCCCGCGCTTTGCACACTTACGGAACAGGCGCCGAAATGGATGTCATGGAAGAGGAGGGCAATCTTCCTGTTCGCAACTTCAGGGACGGCGACTTTCCAGAGGCGGATTATATTTCGGCTGAGGCAATTAAGGAGCAGGTGCGGGTTGGCATGGGAACCTGTTTCGCCTGTGCTGTAGCCTGCAAAAAAGAGGTCAAAGTAAACGAGCCTTGGACTGTGGACCCAGCGTATGGCGGACCCGAATATGAAACCTTAGCTTCTTTGGGATCAAACTGTGGAGTATCTGACCTCAAAGCAGTCTGCAAAGCCAATGAACTGTGCCAAAGATACTCTATAGACACCATAAGCACAGGGGTTACAATCAGTTTCGCCATGGAATGCTTCGAGCATGGATTACTAACAAAAGAGGATACAGGCGGCATGGACATGAGCTTCGGAAATGCAGAATCCATGGTTAAAATGGTTGAGCTTATCGGCGAAAAACGTGGCTTAGGCGCATTGTTGGCTGAGGGCACCAAACGTGCTGCTGAGCAAATCGGAAATGGCGCAGAGGAGTTTGCGGTTCACGTTAAGGGACAGGAAGTTCCCATGCATGACCCCAGACTGAAGAGAGGTGAAGCTCTAGGATACGCAGTATCTCCAACAGGGGCAGATCATGTTCACAACATTCATGATACTTTCCTGTATCCTCAGCTTCCAAAAAGCTACAACAGCCTCGGAGTCTTGGAGGCTGTGCCAGTCGAGGATTTTGGACCCAAAAAAGTGCGCCTATACAAGTATGTTGGTGAATGGCGTACCCTCAACAACTTTCTTGTGATGTGCCTGTTTACTCCATGGAGTGTCGTACAGAAGGTTGAGATTGTGCGTTCCGTTACTGGATGGAACACCACAGCCTTTGAGTTGATGAAGGTCGTGGAACGCGGAAATACGCTTGCAAGAATCTTCAACCTCAGGGAAGGCTTCACAGAAAAGGACGATTGGCTTCCCCCCAGATTCTTCAAACCTAAAACGTCAGGCGCACTAAGCGAAACATCCGTGAATCCCGAAGATTTGCAGAAAGCGAAGCTTCTCTACTATGACATGATGGGCTGGACTGAACAGGGCATTCCCAAACAGAGCAAGCTGGAGGAGCTGGACATTGCTTGGGCTGCAGACAAAATCTCTGTACAATAGACGAGTGATAAACTAATATCACATATAAAAGTTGGGATATTAGAAAGGTTTATACACTCAAAATACCCAATAGTATACCTAGTGAGCATAAATGGAACTTGTAGAGTTAAGAAAAAACCCGCTTGTAGAAGAATGGCTCGCCGAGAAACGGACAGCCAACACGAGACGGACTTATCTTATGAGACTCCGCAACTTCCTAGACTATCACGGAATCACACCCGAAGAGCTTCTTAAACTGCCAGAAAGGAAACAACGAAGCCTAGCCCTACGCTTCCAGAACGAACAGCCAGAAATGAACCCCAACACGGTAATATCTCATTTAACAGCAGTAGCTTCATTCTTGGACCATTACGACCAGCCAATTAACTGGAAACGTGGAAGAGTAAAACCTCGACCAGACGTCACATCCCATGTGTTCTCTAACGGAGACCTCAACAAGATGTTCGAGATAGCCGACACAAAACAGAAGTGTATGCTAGCACTCGCATGTAGCCTCGGCTGGGAAGTCAGAGGCTTTGCGACACTCAAACGGGAAAATCTTCGGGAGCTGATTGAAAGAGCCAAAGATACAGGAGAACAGTTTGTTTACTTCAGGAACATCCGACAGAAGACAGGAGCTTCACGATTGGGAGTCTTGAACCCGCTCGCTCTGGAATGGAGCGAAAAATGGCTAAAGATAAGAAAGGAGAAACCCGCAAGACAACGAAAACAGCAACCCGACAGAATTAAACCCGTCAGCGACATATTCGACATGACAAGCGAAGGAATCAACAGAATGCTAAAAAGACTAGCAAAAAAGGCGCAAATCAAAACCACTGGAAGGGTAAGATTCCACAACATACGCAAATGGGTAATGAGCGGACTATCCAGAAGCGGATTTAACGAGTATCAAATAAAATATGTGTTGGGTAAAAGCATTCCAATGAGCGACGCCACCTACCTACAGACACTCGAAATTGAAGTCAGAGAAAGATACCCCCAAGCTTTTGAAACAAATTTGAACCTGAATCCAACGGTTTCACATAAGACTGTTATTAACTTAAGTAAACAGCTTGAAACAAAATCATGCGAAATCGATGAGATGCGAAAAACTATCGAGGACCAGAAACAACGGTTAAACGGGTTTGCCTCAGGCATAGAACTTAGCAGTGATGTTGAGGATCAGTTGGAGAGGCAGCGGGTGCAGTCTGAGGCGACGTCAAAACGTTTGGTTGAGTTGGAGAAGAAGTTGAGGTTGTTAGAGAGTCCGGAGCTGCGTAAGCTCCTGAAGCGGCTGGAAGAGGAATAGGTTTACTTTCACTGATCTCTGTCTAGGTTTTGGTTGTGTGTTGGGTCGCTGCTTTTTTATGTGTTTTTTGTGCTATTGA
>Ga0307379_10004079_pt1 | contig 20980 bp, 18 predicted proteins | sample UN2MG_FD_202237 | JGI IMG/M metagenome (GOLD analysis project Ga0307379, IMG submission 202237) | Soil microbial communities from Risofladan, Vaasa, Finland - UN-2 | ecosystem: Environmental > Terrestrial > Soil > Coastal area > Acid sulfate soil | place: Finland: Risofladan, Vaasa | collected... | reverse complement strand
AGCTTTTTATCACGCCTGTTGGAATGTATGTATCCACATCAAAGAATCCCTAATCTATATTAATGTGGTATTTGAAAAATTGGATTTGGCATTCAGTCAAATATCGAGTATAATATATATAGAGCAAGCGTAATCGAGATGAAAGCAGGCAGGGGTTTTAGATAAAAGTCCGATATATTTTCTTCGCTTATGCATCTTAGTGTGAGCCTGAATGAGGATTTTAAGCGGTTGCTCGTGTCATTGCTAACATAATACTACTCCTTTCTTCTATTTGGGGGGCTGGTCTCCACACGGTCAGCCCCATTTTTTTTGTTTAGTCACATCCATTTTGCGACCAAATCTAACATTTCAATATATTCCTTTCTACGGTCTTTGTATTATCAGGATTTCGAATGTCCCTTCGTGCCGAAAAGCCTTTGTTTGTTCATCTCAACAACTCTATTTTAACGTAAAAATCCGGAAATAATTGTGCGCATAATGTATGCAAGGTCCCAAAACTATCTTGTTTTTAACCATGCAATGGGGTGCGGCGGGGAAAATTAAGCAGTAAGAGGGTATTGCTGCTAAAAACTCTTGACTTTTTCGGGCAAATAGGATAAACTTGCCTTTGTAATAAGTAGTTTCCGGGGGGTGATCAAAATCGAAATGGGGGGTACTCAAATTTCCTCGATTGAGCACCCAAATTAAATTGATTGATGTACCTGAATAAAGCAGATTCGGATGCCGGATTTGTTTTAACAGGCGGTCAGTTGTGGGGGGGGCAAAAAGCGAAGAATATACAGATGTTCATATAGGATGGGGGTCTGAGAAATGAATAGCTGCTGTGGGTAGGTTACAGCAAAGAGATGTAAGAAGAGATTTAATTTGGGGAGAGAAATGATGAAGTTGTTAAAGCTGTCAGTGGTTTTCTTTGCGGCGGTTGTTATGATTTTGCCGTCCACAACAAAAGCCACCCCTCTTGGCACTGTGGATATAGCCAAAACGGGTAATGGGGCCAATGACATAATTGAGGTTTGGGCTGCCGGCTACGAAGGTCTTCCAGCATATGCCGGAGTTTATATGCTCGATAAGACCTACGGCACGAATGAAGGAAAAATATGGTCCGACGGGCCGATCGGCGCCTTCTGTATCGAATGGGCGGAACTGACGTCAAGCAACACATTAACATACGATGTGATTATGCCGGAAGAAGGTCCTGTTCCGACAACTCTTTTAGGAGGTACAATGGGCATCACCAAGTCCAAGTATCTGCAAGAGCTGTGGGGCAGATACTTCGATCCGTCATGGGTGGGCAGCGGCCCGTTTACTTATACGCAGAACACCAAGGCAGCAGCTTTTGGTGCAGCCGTATGGGAGATTGTCCACGAGGACCTTCCAATATCTCCATCAGGGTGGGATGTGACGGTAGATGGCACGATTGGAATTCGTGGTTTCCGTGCCGACTATCTTGATTCGGTTGCGGCCAATAATATGCTGCATTCACTGGATGGTACCGGCCCGAGAGCGGACCTGCGAGTCTTTTCATACAATGGACAACAGGACTATATTGTGGCGGTACCGGAACCGGCGACAATTGCTTTGCTCGGCTTAGGGGGGGTATTCAGCCTGCTGCGGAGGAAAAAGACAGCAGCGTGAGTGGATACAAAATGGGGGATAACACAGGACTTTTCCAGCACCTGCAATCTGCTTCGATATTTTTTTGGGGGAAAAATGATTCATATCAACCAGTTAATAAGACTAACCAGAAGTGAAAAGTCGGCTGTAGCAGTGGCCGGCGGAAAGGGGGGGGACTTTTAAGAGACAATAGCTCCTGAATAAATGGAGTAATGCAAATCCAACGGACTTAGAAAGCTTTTAGATATGCAGCGGGTAATCCGCAGCACAAAAACAAAACGGTTAGAAATTTAAGTATATATAGTTTTGAGGGGACAAAAAATGAAAAGGTTAGTAATAGTGATTTTTACGTTGCTGGTTTGTGCCGGGGCGCCGGCGTTCGCAACGCCGGCAATTGAATTCAGCCCTGATTCAAGCACAGGGGGAAGCTGGGAATATGATGGAGCCAGTACGCTGAGCTTTAATCAGAATATTACCGTCGATGCGGGAATGGGCAGTAACGCCGATGCTCTGACCGGCTCTTTGGTTTATATTCCCACCCTTGTAATAAGCGGCAGCGGCAGTTATTACGATGTCAAACCAATAAGCAGCCCGACCATCATGATTACCAACGCAGATAAGAGCGCGGTTTACATGACGGGCACGCTTGGTTCAGGAGACCTGCAAACTATCGGTACGGTAGCAGGGGGCTATACTGCTTTTATGACAGATATTACTGATATCGTAATAACCGATGCCGGAAAGGCACTTGGTTCAGCCGCACTGAACAGCATTCTTTATACGCAGACTCCGGGGCTTGATTTTGAGCTTTCCCTGCAGGGCGGTAGCGGGACTAACTATCGCAGCTTTGCTGAGATGCTGGCTGGTGGTTATGTCGGCGGCAATGGTTTCAGTGGCGCGATGTCGATTCCAGAGCCGGCAACGATTGCTCTGCTGGGTTTTGGTTCTTTGGCTTTATTAAGAAAACGCAGGAAATAAAAAAGTACGCCGTTTACCTACCCCTTGGGCTGTGATTGTTTGATTCGCAGCCCATTCATCCCGTGTGGGTAAAGGGTGCCGAAAAAACTTTTTGCCTTAGACCGATAAAAAGTTTTGCTGTCTGCATAAGCATGCTATAACAGGTTATAAACTGGCTTTGTGCGGTTTTCTACTGGCGGAAAAACAGCATTTATAGTATAATAAATGTAATAATTAGGATGGAGGTGTGGTATGAAAATAATGTTTGGATTTCTTTGGAAGCGTTTGCGTAAATTGTGGCAATCAAACGAGTCTGTGGCGCCCGGGATTGACTCCCATAAATGGGAGAGCAAAATCGAGATATTTAGAAGTTTCAAGCGTTATTAAATTGCCCCGTTCAAACACCGCTCCCGCGAATAATTGGATCTGTCGGTGCATCTTCATCCTGTAATCGGGGGCGTACGTCTTCTCCGGAACAACACTGATTTTTTTATACTGACAAATCTACTTATCCCACTTCTAAACTTTGTGGATGTACAGTTTCTCTCGAAACAAAATGGTTGGTGTTACATATCCCAGTCTTTGGAGTCTTTTACAAATTTGTTTTGCAGGACGAGGCCTATTAATGTCGGGGCCATCAGTAGAGTGGGCAGAAACCATTTTTTAGTAAATATTATTTCTTCCAATCGAGCGGATGTTGGGGGATAAATATATAAAAGAGCCAGGGATCCCACCACGATTAAACTGGCGCCGCTGAGGCTTGAAAAGAGAATGACGGCGACTTTAAAAACGATGAATGAAATCATGCCGCCGGCAACCATGCCGATAAGTGCCCCGGCCCAGATGTATCTTTCGGTCAATCCGGAAGCGTACCATATACCGGAGGAGAGTATTCCGCCGGCTACTGCCCCTAATACACTAACAGACCATCGCATCAGCGGTATTGAAAGAATTCCAAGCAGGCCCATGCCTACCAGCCCGCCTACAAGCTGATTGTTCAGGCCGACGATTTTGTCGGTTACTGATACACCCAGGAACAGGCCAAGCAGGGCGAAGCTGATTACGACTAATATTTTGAAGACTCGCCAGCCGTACATAAGACAGACCACGCCGAAAGATATGAAAGTTACAGCTTCGGCCCGATTGAGAGTAGTTATATAATTCCAAAAGGACTCCATTGGGACTACAGCTTCTTCTGCGGCGCCTGAGGAAGCAGTTTCAACCGCCTGTGCAAGGATAGTAACGCAATCCATTATTTGTTTCTCCTTAAACCTTCTTTTAAGTCGGACTATTTCCGGAACAAGGTCCGGTTATGTCCCCCACCATCTTTTTTTTGTCTGTTTGGGTTTTTGTTTGTTTCCGCCCGTTTGACTTTTTACAGTGGGGGATATTTTTGGTTGTTTGCAAAGTAACAACTGCTCAATTGTTCCGAAAGCCATCATTGCCGCAAATACGGCGACATAGAATGATGATCTGCTGCTAATGATGCTGACAGGCATTGAACCTTTATTCAACAACAGCAGAATCATCCCGGCGAAGATTAGCACTGTTCCCAGAGCCGAACAGCACAAAGCCGAGGCTAATTGCCAAAGCGAAAATCCCGCCACTATACAAATTAGTATCAGCACCATTATCATCGCCCAGTTATACACAGGCATCTGTAAACAAGCGTGTTTTACCTTTTGACCGGCGTCAATTATACAGGTTTTCATTTTTTCCGCACTTTCTCGAACGCCGAAAGCAGAGTCCTGAGCTGATATTTCACTAAGACTTACTACGGTTGCCTGTTGTGGATTTTCAATATAGGGCCCGGCTAAAACAGCAAAGGCAAACGCAGCCGCCAATGCGGCTGTAAGTATTGTGATAAATATCCTTTCAAACAGCATTGCGAGTGCTGCAGCAAGAGCCGCCGTGAACGCAGCCGAGATGATATTTTGGCCGATTGCAAAAAAGCCACAAATACCCCCGGTAATTGCTCCTGCGACAGCAACTAAAATTTTTCTAAAGCCCAGTCCGCCGAGCCAAATAAATAAACCGGCTATAACGCAAACCAACCCCGGCCCGACCAAAACTACAGGGCTGAGCCGCACTCTTCCGCCAAGGGCGTATTCTAAATCTTGTAGAATTTCAAGCATAGCGCTCTTACAAGCAAGCTAAGCGAACTTATCGCCTGTCCCCGTGAAAACGGGGATTCGTTTATTTCTTATTTATCGACCTATTCGTACAAATTTCGTTAAATCGAGTGATGTATGTTTGATTTGAGGCCAAAAAGGCTGTTTTCGAGATATTACATCAGGTTTAATGCGGATGAGAGGAGTCGAACCTCCACGAGCCGAAGCCCACAGGCACCTGAAGCCTGCGCGTCTGCCAATTCCGCCACATCCGCGGGATTTCAATTTTAATACTTACCTGATAATAATATTCTAATCGGTACAAATATTAATGGTTCCTGCCGTTTCGTCAAGGTATTAGTGTAAAGCTCGTCAGAAATTATATAACCGGTAAGAAATATGTTACGAAAAGAGGACAATTCCTGAAAGACACAGTGAGAGACCCGGCTGTGCGGTAAATCAAACAAACGTCCGGAAACGACACCGGGTTTTTCTAACGTAGGTAGTAAGTCTTCGAGAAGTACATCTGGCGATTTTCTATGGACGTAGGAATAAGTCTATGAAAATGGAGGGGTGAGCAACACACGAGATTATGCTTTTGATTATGGTTTTGAGGATTGTATTGATTGTATCAGAGTTGAAATAGAAGTTTTGTCTCTGATAAAACAAGGTTACCAGACTGTCCTATAAACCATAACAGGTTTTACGATAGCATCCTCGATTATCGATACACCATACTTGATTCTCGACGAGTATCGAACATCCGGAATTGAGCATCGGATAGTATAATGCCTTTATTAACAAGAGCTTATATTGCGTTTTAAGGTTACGGCCATACTGTATGAATGCAGGAAAGTTATACGTCTTATATCATTGAGTTACAAGATAGGAGTAAATTAGTAATACGGATTGTCCGAAAACTACTCTATCTGTGAAGGTATTTACTATCACTGTGAAAGCAGAATAAAGGCAGTTTTCTTTGTGTATTTAAATCAAAAACTGCTGCTTACTTAGATAGAAGCCGAATTTGAAGTGGAGGTAATAGTAATCGGATGACCTCGGCAAAAACCATCTCCAAGATTCCTGAAGCGCAAGCCACTCTTCCTTTTGGCGAGTTGCTTGTTTCCAAAGGTCTGTTGACCCGTAAAGAATTAGAGAAAGTTCTGGACGAGCAAAGCAAGCAAGGGGGGCGTCTGGGTGAGATACTGCTCCGACTTGAGAAGCTCAATCATGAGGATGTTACCCTTGCTTTGGCTGAGCACCTCTCTATGGAATACGTTCGCCTGGATGATAGCAGCAAGATGAACAAGATAGATATGGATATCGCTCGAATGTTGCCTGAGGCTATCGCCAAGCGATTCTGTCTTGTGGCTGTAAGTGAGGTTGATGACAAAGTTGTCGTTGCGATGGCTGATCCGCTTAATGTTGTCGCCATAGATACGATAACACTGAAAATAAAGCGCCAGATTAAGCCGGCAATCAGCTCACCTCGTGAAATTAACAGGGCCATAGAGTTGATTTATCACGGTTCGGATGTTGAAGAACAACAGCTTCGTACCCTGGTAGAGGGTGAAGTCGATGAAGAAGGAATACTTTCAGAAGAAGCCGAGGAATCGGATACCAGTGGCGAGGAAGATGCAAACAAAGCACCTGTGATTCGATTTGTTGACCTGCTCCTGAGCCAGGCGGTCAAAAGCAGAGCGAGTGATGTACATATAGAGCCGCAGGAAAAAACAATGATGGTTCGCATGCGAATTGATGGTGTACTCCGTGACATGGTACCACCGGCGAAAAAGATGCAGGCGGCGGTCATTGCCCGAATTAAGATTATTGCGAGAATGGATATTGCCGAGCGCAGGCTTCCCCAGGATGGCCGATTTAAAATGAAGACATCCGGCCGGCATATAGACGTTCGAGTCTCGGTAATTCCGACTATATATGGTGAAAAAGTTGTTATGAGAATATTGGATGCCTCGGCTGTAAAGCACGAGCTGGAGCAGCTTGGGCTTGAGCCTGAACTTCTCGAAGAGTTTAAGGAGATGTTGGCGAGGCCGCATGGAATAATGATTGTAACAGGCCCAACCGGTAGTGGTAAAAGTACAACGCTATATTCTGCTTTGAATTATGTTAAGGACCCGACGAAAAATATTACAACGGTTGAGGACCCTGTCGAATATCGTCTTGCGGGAATTAACCAGATTCAGATTAAGCCGGAAATTGAGCTCGATTTCGCAAAGTGCCTGCGAGCAATTTTAAGACAGGACCCGGACATAATTCTAATTGGTGAGATTAGGGACAAGGAAACGGTTGAGATTGCAATAAAGGCATCTTTGACGGGCCATCTTGTTTTGAGCACATTTCATACCAATGATGCACCAAGTGCAATAAGCAGATTGCTCTATATGGGTATTGAGCGATATCTGTTGGCTTCGTCGCTGAATTTAGTTGTTGCTCAGCGATTGGTTAGAAAAATATGTGAACACTGCAAAGAACCTGCAACCTTAAGCGAGGAGGCTCTTAAGCGTTTGAAGATTGACCCCAAGAAGGCCGGGAATTCTGTCTTCTATCATGGCAAAGGCTGTGGAGCCTGTGGTGGTACAGGTTGTTTGGGCAGGTTACCCATATTCGAGTTTTTGGCTATAGATGATGAAATGAGAGAACTGATAGTTGCCGATAGCAGCGAGGCTCAGATAAGAGAAGCATCACGTAAAAAAGGATATGGTGGTTTACTTGAAAGCGGTGTAAATAAAGCATTGGCTGGTTTAACAACCGCCGAAGAGGTTATTAGTGTAGCTTATACAGGATGAGATTAGTATCCGAGACTTGTTATCGGCTTCATGCTTTTTTATAGGGGTTGGCAGGTCATTTTTTTCTTGTATAAAATAAAACAGTCCGGCTTTTCACATAGTTCCTGAGCCGGAGTTTGTAACAATACGAAATGATTTTAGTTAAACTCGATGGTTTCATACACCGATAAAATATAGCCATGAGAGTGTAAGAGAATTGCGCCTTTGATGTATGGATGGGCAAAGCTTGCGCGAGTGACTTCCCAGATTAAGATGAGGATTCAGAGACAGCTGGACAGGCGGATGTCATTTTGAGAAGGTTCGATAAATGAAAAGCTACAAATATGTTGCTCGGGATTCAAACGGGAAACAGAAGAAAGGTCTTGTGCAGGCAGCTTCGTCAACTGATGTACTTAGCTATCTTCAGGAACAGGGTTTTACTCCGATTTCAGTCAATGAGGTAACCGCGAGTACCTCAAAAAAGAAGCGTGTAATTAGCCGCAAACGCATCAAATCAGCGGACCTTGCGGCACTTTGCTGGCAGTTGTCAACAATGGTCGAGGGAGGAATTCCTATTACAATAGCTTTAGATACAATTGCCGAAGATTCGGAAAAAACAAGTCTTGAGCCGATTCTGCAGACTATCTCGGAAAAGGTTAAGGAAGGTGAGTCTTTCTCGGACGGTATTGCGGAATTTCCCAAGGTTTTCAACAACTTGTCTTGTGCATTGATCTTAGCGGGTGAAGCGGGCGGTAATCTTGGAGACGCGCTGGGTAAGCTGGCGAAATATTTTGACAGCCGCGATAAACTGGCCAAAAAGATTAAAGGAGCAACGGCTTATCCGATCTTTGTGATGGCTTTTATTACCCTGATTGTGATTTTTATAATGGCTTTTATTGTCCCTCGGTTCAAGACGATATTTGACTCGCTTGGGGGGGAACTGCCGGCCTTTACACGTGGATTTATGGCGTTTTACGATATTCTACGTTACAACCTTATCTACATCATTGGATTTATTATTGTACTGATAATATCCTGTATTTTACTCTCAAAGACTGAAAAAGGACATCGTTTTTTCAGCAAACTTACTCTGCGCTTGCCTTTGCTTGGAAATGTTTTCAGCCAGGCTTTTGTTGCAACGTTTTGCAGAACGATGTCAACTTTATTGTCGGGGGGTGTTTCAGTGCTTGAGGTGTTCGATGTTCTTTGTAACATGACCAGTAACGATGTTATAAAGTCGGCGATAGTACGGTCCAGAGATAATATTGTCGAAGGCTCGAACATCTCTATGAGTATGTCAACGACGGGTTTTTTCCCCAATATGGTTGTCAAGATGATACAGGTTGGGGAAGAAAGCGGGTCTTTGCCCAGAGTTCTTGAAAAGACCAGCGAGCATTATGAACGAAAAGTCGATACAACAGTAACCACTTTGACGAGCTTGCTTGAGCCAATAATGATTGTATCGGTTGGTGCCGTTGTATCGGTGGTAGTTATTGCTCTGTACCTACCGATTTTCTCAATGTCGGACGTGAAATGATAGTTCAATCAGAGGTGAAACTTCAGGCGTGCCGGGCAATGAGTTAAGAGGTAAAAAACTCGATAATCTCATATAGTTGTCGGTGATTTTGGTCGATAGATGGACTGGTAGCATGTGTTGCGAGATATGAATCGTGCTAAACAAAAACGCAACACGAAAATATCATAAGCGAGGAAATATTCAAAACATTTTTAGGAGATTAAAGATGAACAAGAAGAGAGAGAGAAGGGGCTTCACGCTGATTGAGCTGATGGTCGTTATTCTGATTGTCGGCATCTTAGCTGCAGTGGCGGTTCCGATTCTTCGCGGCCGAATCGAACAGGCGAAGTGGTCGGAAGCTGCTGCAACGGCTGGTGCTATTCGTACCGCCGTACGCGCCGCCTATGCAGAGGATCCGACAGCTACCTTGACGGGTGTCTGTACTGAGGGAGGTGCTCTCGCTACGCTTTTAGGTTTTACTTCAGGCGACCTTAGCGGCAGGTACTTTAACGGCGGAAATTTCACAGTTTCATTTACGGCTGGCGACCCACCTGGAGTTGCTACTATCAACGTAGCAGCCCCTGCAGGTACAGGCCTGACCGGCAGTGGTGTACTTAGTAATTCCGGCTGGGTCTATACACCGTAAGAATTGTGTGAATTCTTTGATGCCGGCGTTTTTAGATGAAGCAGCCGCCGGCATACGCAAGCGGGTTTGACAGTAGTGCGACCCGTTTTTGCGGTGGCCGTTTTGCTCCCACTGCTTCGCTTTTGTGAAGTAAAACGGCCGAGAGAAGTGAAGTGGGAGCAGTTGGTTCAATTGAGCTAATGGTGGCTATGGCTGTTGCGGCCATAGCCACCTTTAACCTAAAAGTGCCCTTGGCACTTAGTTTTTTTTATCATAGTTTACTGTCTGGACTTCCATTTGCCAAAAAGATACAGGGGCACAATATCTGATGGCATTTTTTTACTTCGATAGTTGTTTATAGTATATTTTACCTTGTTCATAAACAACTCCACAAACTATAGAGAGCTTTCGCATCTTGGTATCTTCTCTTGGATTTAAGTAAAACAGAGCAACCGCTGTTTTTTAAATCGGAATTATCGGTCACGCAGGACCCCATTGCGGGGAAAGCCGGGAATAAAAAGACGGCGATTGGGTTTTGCACTGTTGAACCCGGCAAAACTGCTGATTTTACGGCCGGGAATTTAACGGCCATTTATAGAGAGGAATATATTATGATGCCTTTTGTTCGAAAATCGAAAAAGGGGGTGAGTCTTGTTGAAGTAATGGTAGCTGTTTTAATCTATTACTTCCTTGAGCCTTCAAAGGTGGATAACAAGGGGGCACAGTACAAGGATGCAAGAACTCCTTTAGACCTGGGGGACAACAGGGTTTATTATGTGGACGGTGATGTATGGGTTCACAGCCCAAGCACATACGGATTTTTAATTGAAGGTCAAGTGACAATAGTGGCAACAGGAAACATCCATATATCTGACAATATCAAATATGCAGACTGCGACAGTCTGTTGGGTCTGGTCGCTTTGGACAAATATGACGGTTCAGATCAGCTTGTAAGCGGCGGTAATATCTACTTTGGAGACCCTCGTTTCGGGACCATGTCAACAGCTTCTGCGTTTATGTTCGCTGCAGACAGCTTCTTATACAACATGGACGCCGTTAGCAGGGATACAGCAGAGCCTACAGGCGGTATTTCCATTTATGGCAATCTTAATGCTCTGAATCAGGTCTCCATCGAGCGGGATTGGTATAAGCCAACCGGAGCCGGGGGTACAAGGCTCGCATACTTCGATCCGAGCACTGACCAATGGGTAGATCTGGAGACTGGAACTGCTCTGACAGCGAACGAAATTAATAGTATCAGTCATTATCAGATGGCGATTACTTATGATGATCGGGTAAGAACTCAAGAAACACAACCGCCGGGCCTGCCAAGAGCGAAAGAGGGCACAATTTTTGGCGGACTTAAATTCTGGCAGGAACTGCCGGGACGATAAGCGATTTAAGGGATATTCTCATCAAAAGAAGCTGAATCGCTCAATTAACGTTTCATGAAGATAGACTGATTTTCATGTGATTAGCCCGACTGTGGTTTTTGTTTCATAGCGATTAACGAACAGGTGACTCATCCAATCTTTCACGAAATCTTATTGCGGCCAAATTACAGCAGAGGCTTAAGTTGTTATTGCACAAACTACACCTAATCCCACTTAGGTTCTTGCATTTGTTCGCAGGGCCGATAACTACCCTAAAGATCATCTGAATTACTTTCAAAATTGATTATCGATAATCGATGAATGATACTTGTCGTAACTATCAGAATAATCAAAAGAAATTAATCAATATTTGATTATTTATAGGACTGGACATTCTGAAATCACGCACATCAGCCTTATGCGCAATGATTGTAATTTCTAAGTAAAACACCTTACTTTTTAAGCCGATGAAAAGAAACGTAAAATGGGACTTTTGATTTGGAAATCAGAAGTTTTTGCAGGGATTTACAGGATTGGAGTGGACACGAATGTTTAATTTTACCAAGACCGAAATTCTGGGATTGGATATTGGATCTTTTGCGGTCAAGGCGGTCCGGTTGTGCAAGGAAGAGTCCGGGTATGCGGTTGCTGCAGCCGGCTTTGCCGAGATTGCAGTGAGCGAAAAAAACGATAAACATCTAAATACCATCAAGGCAATTAGTGAATGCTTTGAATTGGTTGGCAGCAGAACGAAATTTGCCGTTTGCGGCCTCAGCGGTCCGGAAGTTGCAGTACGGGACTTTGAGTTTCCTTCATTATCGACTCCAGAGATAGATGGGGCGGTTTTATTTGAAGCCTCGCAGGTTTGTCCATTCAATGCCGCAGACAGTGCTGTTGATTATCACTTGATACCTAATGGCGATGATAAGACAAGGGGCATCCTGGTAGCGGCGACGAATAAACTGATAGCGAACAAGGTAAATCTCGCTAAAGAAGCCGCTCTCAAGTGTGTCCTGATGGATGTTGAGGGGCTGGCACTTTTGAACTGCTTCAGTGGTCTGGCCGGCGAGACCACTGAAAAGTCCACAACCGCTATCCTGAATGTTGGCGGCTCCGGCGCGACTGTGGCGATTATAGGCGGTAATGGACGGCCTTTCATTCGCGATATGACCTTTGCCGGTAATGATATTATAAAGCAGATTGCTGCAGATAAAGATATGTCACCGGAAGACGTCAAAAGGATTTTGTCAGGCCAATCGACGACTGCTCAGATGGAGCTTAATGGCTGCCTTGGCAAAGCCTGTCAGAAACTTATAGTCGATGTTTCCAATACGTTGCGCTATTATGCGACCCAGGAGCAATCGACACGAGTTGAGAAAATATTTGTTTGCGGAGGTTTTGCTCTTACCAATGGGTTTGTCGAATTATTGAACAGCAGGCTTGGGATCGAAGCGGTTTTGTGGAATCCTTTTGAGAAAATACGCCGCGATACTGGTCCGCAGTTCGTGGATATTTGTGGTAAGAAAGGCCCGGCACTGGCAGTAGCAGCCGGGCTTGCTATGAGGTCAGTCTAATTGATTATTGGAAAAGACCAAAGGTTATACGAGCAGCGAGATACATAATTATGTTTACGATAGATTTGTTAAAAGGACAGGGAGTCCCACTGAAGAGCAGCCCCGGAGGCATAGCTATTGTTGCGATAAGTGCTGTAGTTCCCATTATCGTTGCGATAATAATGTTTGGTTTCTATCTGGATGACAAAGCACAAGCATCAATATCAGAACAGGAAATAATCAGATGCCGGTCGGAGATTGACAAGCTGTCGGGCGCTGTGAAGCTGCAGGAATCATTAGAGAAAAAGAAAATCCTTTATGGTGATTGCCTTTCGGAAGTCCAGTCTTCTATCGGCAAATATATTCAGTGGTCGCCAGTGCTGGTGACGATGGTGGAGAATATGCCGAACTCGGTGATGTTGACCGGGCTTGAGGTAAGGCAGGATTCTGTGAGAAGAAAGGTTCCCAAGCCGGATAATCCGCAGGAAATGATTGATGGCAGTGTCCCTATTAAAATATTGCGGATGAGCATTAGCGGCGGTCCTCAATACGACTGTAACAAAGAAGTCAGGGATTTTCAGGACCGTCTTCAATCTTCGACTTTCCTTGGGCCCAAGCTTGAGAACATCGTGGTTTCGCGGGAGTCTGAGACACTTGAAGGCCGGGATGTTGCCTCTTATGAAATAGACTGCGTCTTTAAGCCGAGGTTGTAAAATGACTTTTATCAAGATTCATAAAAAATATCTTCTGACGTCTGGAGTAATATGGGCGGCTTGCTTTGTGATATTTCTGCTTGCCTATATGCTTTTTGTAAGACCACAAAAAAACTCCAGAAAACTCATCGAAAGCAAGCTCACTGAGAAAAAACAGGTCTATGAGTCTGCACTAAGAGCAGCACAAGAGGAAACCAAAATCCGATTGAATGAACAAATCGAAAGTTTGCAAAACAGGCTTAAGGATTTTGTTGTTGATTTCGAGGATTCGGCTAATTTGACATTTGATTTAAGCCAGATTGCCGAAGAAAAGAAGATTGCATCGTTCGGCAGTAAGGTCAAAAACGACCATGGACTTACGACGACCGCTGATTATAAGTACATTCGCGAGAACCACATTAATATCAGTTTTATCGGAGATTTTAATCAGTTTGCCACGTTCCTGAATACTTTAGAGAGGTACAGGCCTGTCATCTTTGTGGACAAGTTCACAATAACTCGCTCGGGGCGTGAGGGTTCAGTCTATCAGATAAGTCTGAATGTGACGTCTTTTGTCAGAAAACAGCAGGACAGTGAAACTGCCGGTAAAAGTACGGCAAAAGTTTACGGCAGGAAAATATGAGAAAAATAGCGATAACAAATCAGAAAGGTGGTTGTGGCAAAACAACTACGGCAGTGAACATTGCGGTCAGCCTTGCTGAGAAGGGCATGAAGACGCTGATAGTTGACTTCGACCCGCAAGGTCACAGCACAATAGGCCTTGGCCATGATATTGATAATCTGCCTGTAACAATTTATGATGCTATTACAAAGCCTCAAATTTCAATCTCCGAAGTTATATTGAGCACAAAATTCGAGCGGCTTGATCTGGCCCCAAGCAACGTTCTGCTTTCAGGGGCCGAAATCGAACTGGTCAGCGTGGTCGGCAGGGAATTTGTCCTGACAAAGGAACTCAAAACAGTGGAGGACGAATATGATGTGTGTATTATTGACTGCCCGCCGTCGCTTAGCCTGTTGACCCTCAACGCACTTGTTGCAAGTACAGATATTATTGTGCCTGTTCAGGTGCATTACTATGCCATGGAAGGCCTGAAACAACTGTTCGAGACAGTGAACATTATCAAAGAGCATTTACATTCCTGTAATGTAAAAATATTGGGCTTATTGTTGACTTTTGTGGATAAAACGACCCTGCTCAGCAGGCAGACTCAAAATCAAATGCGTGAATATTTCGGTGATTTGGTTTTTAAGACGGTTATTCACAGAAGCGTAAGGTTGGCTGAGGCCCCAAGCACGGGTGAGTCGGTTTTGACCTATGCTCCGGAAAGCCGCTCGGCGGCTGAATACAGGGCCTTGGCTGAAGAGATAATTAACGGCAGGGCTTCGGTTGAGCAGGTTGAAGATGCCCAGGCTTTAGCCGGGAGATAATCAATGTCAGAGAAGGAAAGAAATAAAGCGGGGTTGCACAAGAAAATCTCATCGATTTTCAGTGGGGTACTAATTCCGCAGTCCGATAGCGGCCAGAAGCTTTCCGGTACTTCAGCACCAGAGGACACCGACTATACCGAGCCCAAACAACCGGTTCAAGAGTTGCAGAAACCCGAGTCTCCAAAGCACAATCAGCCTGAGCAAATATTGCCCGAAGCTAAGCCGGCTCACACTCCAAAATTTATGACGGCTCAGGAGTCCAGGGTTGTACCGATCCAGGAAACCGAAGCTGAGCCGGTTCAAGAGCCTAAAGCCGAGCCAGTTCAGGAATCCGAAGCTAAGCCGGCTCATCGACACCAATTTGTGACAGCTAAAAAAACCAAAGTTGAAACGACTCGGCAGTCAAAAGTTATACCGGTTCAACGACCTAAAGCTGATAATGAAAATATTGCTAAAAAGCGTACTGCCGTAAAAATCGTCAGCAATGGTTTTTGGGGGCAAATAACAAACAAGCTGTTTGCACCAAAGCCGGGCGTCAGTACCACAAAGCAAAAAGTAATGGTAGTAATGGTGCCTGTTCTTTTTATCTTCTTATTAATTTTTGTGTTCAGGGGAGGCGTTTTTGGCACGAGCGAGAATAAGGCAGAGGCGGGCGATGAGAATAATGCCTCCAGTGTTGCTTCTGCTGGCTTGAATGCTCAAATCGACTGGAAGATTCCAGAAACATACCCGAAAACGCTCCGCGACCCGATGCGATTAGGCCCTGTAGAAAGAGCACCTGATCAGAACGAATCCGGAGGATTAGTAGAACTAACCGTAAAAAGTATTCTCTATAGTGAGGATAAATCGTCGGCGGTTATCGGCAACAGCATAGTGCACGAAGGTGAGCAGATACGGGGTGTGAGCATTATAAAAATAAATAGAGACAATGTTAAATTCGAAATGAATGGTAAAACATGGTTCCAGGAGGTTCGGCGATAAAAGGTATCCCTGTAAGTCGGGACATGAGAAGAATTGTTTCAAAAGTTTTTTTCGGAAAGGTGCTATGCTATTATGAGAAACTTTATTATAATAAACAGTAAATTAAGGTTTTTAACGGTCATTGTGATTATTTGTCTTAGCCGCGCAGTCGCTGTGGCCCAGGCCGACAATGAGGATTCAGAGCAGCAAAAAGGTTTGACGCAAATTGAGCTGCGGATGCAAAAAAAAATATCTATCGATGTTAATGACCTGTCGATCGATACTGTAATACGGCAGCTGGTTGAGCAGGCGGACCTGAATTATATCAAAAGCCCCAATGTTGCCGGCAATGTAACCGTTACGTTTAAGGATGTACCGCTCGATGAGGCCCTGAGAAATATTCTTGCGGTGCATGACTGCCTCTACGTACCTACTGATAATGTGATAAGAATAATAACCTCTGCGGAAATGGTTGCAAAAGCTGAACCAATTCTGACTAAAACTTTTGAAATTGTCTATGTGGATGCTACGGAAGTCGTGCTTGCCCTGGATAAATTCAAGTCACCTCTGGGCTCGGTATCTTCCATTAAGGGCACCAGTCACATAATTGTGACCGATACTGAGAGCAAAATTACAGAAATAACCGGCCTGCTGGAGAAAATTGACCGAATTACTCCGCAGATATTAGTAGAGGCACGAATCTACGATATAACCTGCCGGGACAAGCTCGACCTTGGAGTCCAATGGTCAGCGGGCCGAAGAACCAACTTTTCCTCTACCACAGGCCTTCCATTAAATGATGACATAGCGATAAGTAAGTCGGGAGCCGATACATATATTGGCAGTGTAGCCGATCCGTTCATCACAAGTCTTTTCAACGGCGCCACAGCCAATACCGAAGATACGTCGGGCTTTATACGTTTCGGTTGGCTTACTCCCAACGTTGACATAGATGCGCAAATAAGTGCTGAGCAGGAGATTTCCGAAGCCAAGCTTCTTGCCAATCCGAGAATATTGGTGCTCGATAACGAAGAGGCCCTTTTCGATATCATTACCGAATATCCCTATGTGGAACGAACGGTCTCAGGGGGCACTATTACAGAAACAGTTAAATTTAAGGAAGTTGGTGTTAAGCTTACGGTCACACCGCATGTTACAAGGGACAGTATGTTAAGATTGCACATCCAACCGGAATTTGGTGTTTTTGTGGAGCGAGTAACACTTTCTACGACTGACGTACCCGTTGTTGATACCCGCAAGGTTAATACAATAGCATTGGTTAGAGACGGTCAGACTGTGGTTTTAGGCGGTATGCGCAAAAAGGATGTTAGTAAAGGAAATAACAAGATACCATTGCTCGGTGATTTACCTCTTATCGGTGGACTATTCAGATTTGAGGGTGAAAGTACGGCTGTAACCGAGCTGATTGTATTTATAACTCCGCGGATTGTCGGGCAGGAGCCGGTTTTGTCGTTGGATGAGCAGGAGGCATTAGAAGAAACCAAATTTGAAAAACCGCAGCCTTCTCCTACCAGAGCGGAACAAAAAATTGCTGAAGTAGAAGAAGAGTAAGTGCTGAATCGTATTTTGTGGTTTATGATTCGAACCGTTCTTAAAACGGAGCGAAGTCATATATATATATAACCTGACGAATGACTTTGTGAGGCCTGCTTTGCAGGCCTCGCATTGTTTTAAATGAGCATACCTAACATATTATAACGAATCAGTCTTTCTTTACATAAAGAGTTTGGCTTGGGAAGGCAAACTCGATTTGTTCGGCTTTGAATCGCCTCATAATCTCAAAATTGACCTGTTCATTGACCTGTTGGAACAGCCAGTAGTCGGCTGGCTTGACCCAATAACTCATATAAATATTCAAAGACCAGTCATTAAAATCACTGAAATATACCCTCGGTGGTTTCTCAGGGTTTGTATTGACCTCCTGCACGCCGGCGAGAACCTCTTTTATAATTTCCACAGCTTTTTTAGTTTTGGAATGGCCCGAACCGTAAGTAATGGTGATATTCGAGGTCCTGCGGATAAAGGGACGCCTGCCGATATTTTCAATGCTCGAATTTGCAATAACACTGTTGGGTATCGTAACAAGATGGCCCTGTAGTGTACGTATGCGCGTGCTTCTAAAGCCGACTTCCTCGATTGGACCTTGGTGCTCACCGATCTTTACAAGTTCTCCCATTTGAAACGGCCTGTCCGCAAAAATAGTAATAGAGCCGAAGAAGTTGGCTATCGTGTCCTTGGCCGCAAGAGCGACAGCAATACCACCAACCCCGGCACTAAGCAGAAGAGACTTGACGTTCGTCCCTAAGATATTCTCACTAATCAGAAGGACCGCGATAATTGCAATTGTTAATCTCAAGGCCTTGCGTACGATTGGTACGAGCATATCATCAAGCGTTGTTTCTGTTTTGCCGACGATGCGATTCAGATAGTATTCGATGACATCCACAAGCCGGTAAAGCCCGTAAGCTGTTGCAATGGCCAATATTACTCGTGCTATCTTTGTCCATCCTGTGCTGATTGCGATGTGAATGCCCTTTTCATCATTGAAGAACAAAGGAACCTTTGCGAAAAATATGCCGGCTGCAAATATCGCTACATAGATGGGATTTGCCAGCGCTTTTAGCAGCAGTGTTAGAGGACCTTCGCCTTTCTTTTGTGCTCGTCGCCCGGCATAACTGTTAACTGAAAACTGGACTATTCGCCCTGCTGCCATTGCCGCCATTACTACCAGTAAAACAAGTCCGAATCGCCAAATTGCATTTCCCTTGATAATTTCGTAGTTGATAGTGTTTGTCAACCAATCAGCCAGGCCTGTTATTTCTGTCACTGAAGCCGTCATAAATTGTCATCCTAATTTCGTATTATGTATTTTATCCTTTCTTTACTTTTGCTTTTTTATATCCTATTGCTGTTGTTCTTTCCACCAAAACAACCTTATTTTGTGGAACTTTCGCTATTTAATAAATTTGACTGGATTAACTTGCCGATTAATGATAAAAAGAGTGTTTGTTGTGAAACTTCTTAAGGTGAATAATGTCATCCGGAAAACTAAAAATCTACAAAAGGCCGAATTTCAAAAGCCCTCGGTTATTGTTAGGCTTCTCCGGGTGGATGGATGGCGGTGATGTATCAACGGGAACGGTAAAGTGCCTTATCGAAAAGCTTGGAGCGCAGAAGTTTGCCGAGGTTGAGCCGGAAGGGTTCTATCTATATAGTTTCCCGGGCCCAATGGAAATGACGGCATTATTTCGGCCGCACACGCAGATAAAAGACGGCCTGATTAGATTCTTCGACATTCCTGCGGACGCGTTTTATTTCAGCGAGGAAAATGACCTTATACTGTTTTCAGGCAAAGAGCCAAATTTGCACTGGGAAGAATTTGCTGAATGCATCTTCTCGTTATGCGAGCAGTTCGGCGTCGAAATGATATATTTCATAGGCAGTGTTGCCGGGCTTGTGCCGCACACTCGCGAGCCGAGACTTTTCTGTTCCGTTTCGGATGCCGAACTTAAAGAAACCTTTCGGCATTACGGTGTTAGATTCACCAACTATGAAGGACCCGCCAGTATCGTTACTTATTTGACGGCTAATTGCAGGAAACGAGGCCTGAGGATGGTCTCTTTCGTGGCCACGATTCCCGCTTATGTTCAGGGCAGTAATCCAAAGTGCATAGAAGCAGTAACAAGACGGCTGGTGGGTATGTTGGATATTCAGGTCAAATTTGACGACCTTTGCCTTGTCAGCGATGAATTCGAAAAGAAATTAAGCGATATTGTACAGGAGCAGCCGGAACTGGAAAGTAACATCCAAAAACTGGAAGAAGACTACGACAACGAGATTTTCAATAACGAAATGGGCGATTTGAAACAATGGCTGGAGCAAAAGGGAATCAGGATGGATTAAACAAGTTTCGGGCAATTTCGACAAACCTGAAAATTTTTCTGGACAAGCCCGAATAAAGTGGTTAAAATCCTCGTTTTGGATAATTTGTCAATTAAAGGTTAATTTTAGCTTAGAGGTATCTAATTATGGCACATAAAAAGGGACAGGGCTCTTCGAGGAACGGTCGAGACAGTAATCCGCAGTACAGAGGTGTAAAGATGTACGGCGGCCAGAGCGTTTCCGCCGGCTCAATCATCGTCCGGCAGTGCGGAACAAAATTCTTCGCCGGCTCTAATGTCGGTATGGGCAGAGACTTTACATTATTTGCCACCGCGGACGGAAAGGTGCGTTTTCAGGGCCGAAAAGTGCATATTGTCTGACGGTAAGTAAGGATAAGCAACAAAAAAGGATGGTAAACGATACCATCCTTTTTTTATGCAATAAACTCAATACTATATACGCGTTAAGCAATACAAACACTATGTTTATCGATGAAGCGCAAATCCGGATTACGGCAGGAAACGGTGGCCACGGGTGCCTGAGCTTTCGGCGCGAAAAGTTCATTCCCAAAGGCGGGCCTGACGGCGGCGACGGTGGCAGAGGGGGCAATGTCTATTTCCAGGCCGTAGATAATCTCGATACCTTGATTGATTTCGCCGGTAAACACCACTGGAAGGCACAGAACGGCCAGCCGGGCTCAGGAAGAAATAAGCACGGAGCGAACGGCCGGGACCTCGTTATCAAAGTCCCGCCGGGCACACTAATTTACGATACCGATCTCGATTTGCTTCTCAAAGATATTAACGAGGTCGGATTAAAGATATGTGTCTGTCGTGGTGGAAAAGGCGGAAGAGGTAATAAGGCCTTTGCGACATCAATAAATCAGACTCCCAGAAATACCGAACTCGGCAAGGAGGGCCAGGAGAGAAATATCCGGCTCCAATTAAAGCTCATCGCCGACGTCGGCTTAGTCGGTATGCCGAACGCCGGTAAGAGCACGCTTATCTCCCGTTGCTCAGCGGCCAGACCAAAGATTGCGGACTATCCGTTTACCACGATCGAGCCGGTACTGGGCATCGTCGAATTATCCGGCTATCGCCGGTTTGTTATGGCAGACATCCCCGGCCTTATCGAAGGTGCTCATAGCGGTGCAGGGCTGGGCTACAAATTCCTCAAACACATAGAAAGAACGGCAATACTGGCCCATGTTCTCGATATAATGCCGACCGATGGCTCCGACCCTGTGGAAAATTACAATGCATTACGCCACGAGCTGGAGCAGTACAGCAAGGCCCTGGCTCAAAAACAGGAAGTTATCGTCGCCAATAAGACTGACCTCGACCCCGATGGAAAAATAATAGAAGACCTCAGAGAAAAACTCAGCAAAGACATTCACCCAATCTCAGCAGTCACCGGCTCAGGAACGAAAGAGCTGAGCGAA
>Ga0307379_10004078_pt1 | contig 20984 bp, 11 predicted proteins | sample UN2MG_FD_202237 | JGI IMG/M metagenome (GOLD analysis project Ga0307379, IMG submission 202237) | Soil microbial communities from Risofladan, Vaasa, Finland - UN-2 | ecosystem: Environmental > Terrestrial > Soil > Coastal area > Acid sulfate soil | place: Finland: Risofladan, Vaasa | collected... | reverse complement strand
GTCAAAAAGGCTCATAATTTTCTCCATAGTATCCGGATTGGTGGTATAAGGACCATGCGGCTCAACATTGATGATAATGTCATATTTCTGGGCCCATTCCAGCACTACACGATAGTACTGCTTTATAAGTACCATTACTTCGTCATCGGTGTATCCCTGCGGTTTGCGGCCGCCGTCGGTAGTGTCCACGCAGGGGCATCCGATTGCTTTGGCGAACTGAATGGCTCGAATAGTGTAGCCGATGCCGCGGTACTGACCATCTGGTGACGACATCGGGTAGGCCGCGTCAAGTTGTGATGTTTTCAATCCCATCGAGTCCAAATATTGCTTGAGCTTGAGCGGATCTGAATGAAGTGGTATGTGGGGATTATACCCCAAAGCCTCTATAAAATAGTCCCCGTCGATCGTTCCAAATTCTACGTACTCCATATTATGGTCTTTTGCGACCTGGCAAGGGACATCGTACGAGACGTCAAAGTGCCGCCAATTATCAACATGCATGCCTAACTTTATCATGATTTTACTCCTAATTAGGGTCCTTTCAACTATGTTCCCCCGGCTTTTAAGTCATAATACCTAAATCACCGTCCGAATTCCACAACCAATTTTGCTTCATTTTTACCGAACAAACCAAACTTGTCCTGCGCTTGCCCTCAGGTAATTAATTTGATATATTAAGAACGTGAATAGACTCAGAAATTATATTTGATGTGCCGATGATAACTTTGAATGAAAATTTGGCTTTATGATTTTAAGCGCTGAAAGTCGAATGGAGGTGGAAGTTATATGTTATTAAATCAATCTTTTAGAACTGTCTTATTGTTTTCTGCGATTTTTGTGAGATTGGATGTCACCAGCGCCCGAGAAGTAACATATGCCGAACGTTTGGGTTGGCCTTTGGGCACAAAAGTGGTGATTTTCCATGTGGACGACGTAGGTATGTCGCATAATTCCAACATGGGGGCAATCAAGTCTGTTGAAGAAGGTATTGCCACCTCTTTGAGCATTATGATGCCGTGTCCCTGGGTACCGGAATATGCGGCTCATCTCAAGGCGCATCCAAACACAGACGCCGGTGTTCATCTTACACTTACGTCGGAATGGAAGAATTATCGATGGGGGCCTGTTGTCGGCAAACCGGCGGTGCCGGGGCTGGTGGACCCAGGCGGTTACTTATGGAAAAATGTTCCCGATGTTGTCGCTCATGCTGCTGCTGATGAATTCGAAACTGAGATTCGTGCCCAAATCGATAAGGCCCTGTCTATGGGGATTGAACCTACCCATTTGGATTCACATATGGGAACATGTTTCGCTCCGCAGTTTATCGACCGCTATGTAAAAGTGGGTATTGAAAAGAAGATACCAATTCTCATATTTGGAGGGCACATGCAGTATATTGGTGATGAAGTCGGCCCTCTTAGACCATTGGTAAATTCTATCGCAGAAAAGGTATGGAAGGCCGGACTTCCGGTTCTCGATGATCTTGTAACCCAACCGACAAGGGCGAGGAATTACGAAGAGAAAAAAGCCGAGTTGATTAAATTGCTGGGTGATATGAAACCGGGCATAACCCAGATTATTGTACACTGTACTGTACAGACGGAGGTATTCTCACACATTTCCGGCTCGGGTGCGAATCGCGAGGCCGAGCTTCGTTTACTGACTGATCCTGATATAAAAAAGTTCATCGAAAGCGAGGGAATCATTCTGACTACATGGCGCGAATTAAAAAAGCGGCGATAAACTAACGACTCGCAGCGCCGATCATAGTTCTGGCTACATCCTGCAGCGGGACGATTTTCTGAGCCGCTCCGCGGTCTATAGCTTCCTTTGGCATACCGAAAACAATACATGATGCCACGTCCTGTGCTATGGTAAAGGCACCGTTTTGACGCATATTCAGAAGACCGCTTGCTCCGTCATTTCCCATTCCGGTTAGAATTGCTCCAACAGCATTGGCGCCTGCGAACTTTGCAACTGAGTTGAACAATACCTCGGCGCTGGGCCTTTGGTGGCATATGGAAGGTCCGTCTTTTATGGCAACATAGTAATTTGCACCGGAACGCTGCAGGAGCATATGCAATCCACCGGGAGCTATTAGAACACATCCCGGAATAACACGGTCTCCGTGCTGGGCTTCTTTAACATTTACTGTACACTCGCTGTTGAGACGCTGGGCGAAAGACGTTGTAAAATTGGCGGGCATATGTTGAACCACTACCGTCCCCGGCGCATTGGCCGGCAAAGCGGGGAGCACACATGATAATGCCTGGACACCTCCGGTTGTAAACTAAGAAAAGTAGTAATCTTAAGGACAGAAGTAGAAGGTACACCTGTGTTCTTATGACGCATGTACTTTTGTGGCATGCGTTTTTTAATGTTTATGTTAATGCAGGTGCCTCGACTGTTTTGCCAACGGCCGAAACATTTTCACCTGTGTTGAGCAATGTCCGAAAGATGTCGAATACTGTTACTAGGCCCTGTACTTTACCCTGTTCGTCCACCACGGGTAAGCCGCGCCCGCCAAACCGGCAAACGTTTTCTATTATTGTCACCAGCGGTGTTTCCGGCCTGACCGTGCGAACGGGCCTGCTCATTATCCATTTGAGTTTGATTTGAAGAGTTGCATCATCCAGAGGCCCATACCATTTCGCAAATATCGGTCGCAGATAGATACTGGTTGCTCCTGTTATATCAGATTTCGATACTATACCTTCCAGTATCCCATCCTTGCCTATCATTATATATCCACTGTCGTGTTGCTGCATTTTTGTCATAGCCTGCTGTACGCTCTCCTCCGAGGTTGCCCAGACCAGCTCTTTTTGCATAATATCTGTTGCGCATATTTCTGATGAAACATTGATATGTCCCATTGTGGCCTTACCGGATTCGCCCGGAAGGATAGCTGGCGACTGAGCCATTTTTTGGATAGTTTCCGAAACCTTACCCTTCGTAGGCTCTTGGCTCTGATCAGGCGCTGATGTTTTTTCTTCGGTCTGAGGTTTGGCTTCGGCTTCGCCCTCAGTTTTTACTTCAGCCTTGGTTTCAGCTTTTTCTTCGGATTCCTGCTTGGCTTCTGTCTTGGGTTTATCTTTATCCGCTGTCGCTTCGGTCTTTACCTCAGTCTCTGGCTTAGCTTTAGTTTCGGCTTTAGGCTTCTCTTCCGTTTCATCCTTGGCTTTTTCTTCGGTTTCAGCTTTTGCCTTTTCTTCTACGGCCTCGGGTTTTTCTGTAGTTTCAGCCTTGGTTTCAGCTTTTTCTTCGGATTCCTGCTTGGCTTCTGCTTTGGGTTTATCTTTATCCGCTGTCGTCTCAGTCTTGGTCTCAGCTTCAGTTTTCGGCTCCTTTGAAGTCTCGGGCTTGGCTTCGGTCTTTTCTTCTACTGCCTCGGCTTTGGCTTTTTCTTCAGCCTCGGCTTTAGCTTTTTCTTCAGCTTCAGCTTTGGCTTTTTCCTCAGCTTCAGCTTTTACCTTTTCTTCTGCCTCGACCTTGGCTTTTTCCTCAGCTTCGGCTTTTGCCTTTTCTTCTGCCTCGGCCTTGGCTTTTTCCTCAGCTTCAGCTTTTACCTTTTCTTCTGCCTCGACCTTGGCTTTTTCCTCAGCTTCGGCCTTGGCCTTTTCTTCGGCCTCGGCTTTGGCTTTTTCTTCAGCTTCAGCCTTGGCTTTTTCTTCGGCTTCAGCTTTAGCATTTTTCTCAGCTTCGGCCTTGGCTTTTTCTTCAGCTTCGGCTTTGGCTTTTTCTTCAGCCTCAGCTTTGGCTTTTTCCTCAGCTTCAGCTTTGGCTTTTTCTTCTGCCTCGGCCTTGGCTTTTTCTTCAGCTTCGGCCTTGGCTTTTTCCTCAGCTTCGGCCTTGGCCTTTTCTTCAGCTTTGGGTTTATCTTTATCCGCTGTCGCTTCGGTCTTTACCTCAGTCTCTGGCTTAGCTTCAGTTTCAGTTTTAGGCTTTTCTTCCGTTTCATCCTTGGCTTTTTCTTCGGCTTCAGGTTTAACTTTGGTAAAGATCGTCTTTGGGAAAATGACACCGCAGTCGAAGGCTGGATAAGAACTAATTGTTATTTTATAAGAAGCAAACACAAATTCTTCATCACTGACCAGGTCTATTTTTTCTTTTGGATTGTCCCATGGATCACCGATAAAGGTATTGGTTTGCAGGAGGTGGCCGTGGCCTTCCAATCCCTTACGAAATATCCGGTCCCATGACCCTATCAGCAGATTGCAGGCTTCTACAACCGTATCGCCAACCTCCTCGGCTTCTTTGAGTGAGCCGCTTTTTATATTCTTCAAAGTCTTTTCCGGCCCAACACATTTCTCTAATAAAGAGGTCATTTGTGCCGGCATAGCTATGGCACCAGCAAGAGTAAATAATCCCTCCCGGCTTAAGATTATTTGGAATGTCCCATCTAATGCGCCATCGGCCTTTACGCAGGTAACGGCTGCGAGGTTCTTAAAATGTTCTTTAAGAGCCTCGATTGTGACAATGGTAGCTTCCTGATGCTGGCTCTTCATACTAATGCTAAACATAGCGGAAATGTCATTGCAGAAAGCCTTGAATGCTTCTGTTGATAATTCTACGATTTGAGATTCGTCGGCTGTGCAGGACCCTTTGGAGTCGGTTTTTTCTTCTGCAGCTTTCTGGTCCTGAGTTTCTCCCGCGTCTTGTTCGGAGGCAGCTTCATTAGCGGGTGCTTCTGTAGCGGCAGGCTCTTTTGACTCGGGTTTTTCGCTGCCACTTTCCTGGACTGTCCCGGATTCCACAGATTCGGGCTTGTTATCAGTAGCTTCTTCTGTTTGGGTTGTTGCCATTTATTAAGCCTGATTATTTAATAATTGAAAATACTATTCCGTACTTTCCCTGTACAGCATCGACAACTCTGCAATATACTCATCGTGGCCGAATCATCTACAATCATTAAGGATTTTGACATAATGTTTTCTGCTCTTTTATGTCTTTGTTGTTCAGCAAACAAATACACCAGGATTAATATTGCTATATCTATGTTTTTTCGATAGATTCCTCTGGGCACTTTAGTTAAAAGCAGGAATTTATTAAGCCTTGCGTTGCTCAATAGAAGCCATCAGCGACCTTGCCAAACCTGTTTTAGTGTTGTTTGGGGCGGCATATTTACTGAATTTTCGGCTTTTTACCCTAAAAAAGTACTTAGGTTCGCTTTTTACAGTTCGATAATAGTGATTGAATATCGTGTTTTTTTGGGGTTTTAGTTCAGAGATTATTTAAAATTGAGTCAAAACGACGACGGAACAGCCGAAAATGTCCAGCCAGATATTGGCATAAGAAATTATATCAGCCGGTTTGGAAATCATCTTAATAAATGAGAAGATTTAGTCCCCGGTTTTATGATTATCGCATAAATACCGTCTTGGCAGCGTCAATGAAAAAGGGCCTATACCGAATCGGTATAGGCCCGGAATAAATACAACAGCTAATTTCATTCCCACTAAAATGGGAATTTAATCAGATTCACATCAATTTCTCAAATCAGGGCGCGACATAGTCACCTTCATAAAATCTTACGCCATCTATCCAGAAATCACCGGCTGTAAAAGCTATGTGGAATGTGATGGAAGCCGGATTGACATCCTCAGTTAAAACAGGAGTTGTTACGTTAAATTCCGTCCATTCTTCAGTCATAGTGAAGACTTGGTCACCAAAACCCGTCCATGGATCTGCTGCCAGTTCCGGCTTGAAATTGATATCCATCGTACCTTGGCTGGTCCTTAGAAAAGCAGAAAGAGTGTATTTCTTGCCTGCTTCAAAAACATGTCCTGCGTTCTGCAGACCGGCATCCCAGAAATTCGCACCTGCTGAGTTAACCGTAACATGCAGACAAGAGCTACCCTCAATTGGAGATTCCTGGACCACTTCCATGGTAACGTCACCATATGTGCTCCACGGCTCAACAACACCGTCCTCGAAGCCGCCGTTGGCCAGTATATTACCGAGTGCGTCTGGATCGGGTGCTGGTTCTGCGGACGGTGCATACAGACGAATATCGTCAAAGTACATCATACCTGCACCACCGGCAGTCGGATTGTTCCTGTTGCCAAAACCAATGGTAATAGAGTTGACATTGGCCAGGTTAATGCCCTGATCTGCAAAGCGCGTCAGGGGGATATTCCATTGAGTCCAGGAGCCTATCTGTGCCGCATTAGTGTTAGGATTAGTAACTACAGCGCTGTTGTTGAGAACAACATACATTGTCTCGGCAGCGTTGGCCGAATCACCTATATGCCAAATTGTCAGTGTATCAACATCCTTCTGGGTCCAGTTACGCAGGTCAGTTAATGTCAAAGTCGCCTCGGATTTCCCAACACCGTTGTCGTATGAGAATGGCATCGACTGAGAACCGCCGTGAACAATAGTCTGCTCGGCAAAAGGAGCATTGGCATGACCAACAATAGAACCGTTTATTGCCGGGTTGTCGAATCCATCCACCCAGGCAAGATATATCCTGTTGCTCCCGGGTTCACCTTCATTAATATCATTGTAGCTCTCCATATCGTCCACGATAAGGAAATTGGCTGTCGTAAAGCTCCAGACGCCGCCTACCCACGGACTCTCCGGATTGTTGTTGTTGATTTCATCAACACGCCAGTAGTAGGTAGCATCCCACTCAAGCACGCCGGGGTTATAGCTCTCAGAACCAAGAGCCCTCGAACCTTTATACTCGGGCGAGCTTGTATCGGCGTTGCGTACAGCCTCTTCATCCGTGCCGAAATAGACATCGTGCGATTCGGCAAAGTCTCCGGGGCCCCAGGTAAGAATGGTTGTTTGTTTTACATCAACCGAGCCGGTCCTCGGATTTGCACTGCTGGCCTTTACCGGTAGCGATAGTGCCGCCTGCGGAATTAATTGCTTTGGAGTGTGCGGACTCGACCAGCGAAGCTCTGCGACGGCACCGCCTCCGTTTTCGTAATATTCCATTACAACGCTGTAAAACTGTCCTGCTACAAGGTCTATCGTTCCTCTGTTCTCGGTTGCTGAACGGTCCACCCAATTGTCAACAAGCTGCAGACCCTCGACCCACAGACGCACACCGTCGTCGGTTCTGGCATAGAACGTGTAGGTTTCTGTGAAAGCCGCCTCTACCTGACCGCTCCATCTGACCGAGAAGTTATCATCACCGACCGACGGGTCCGGCCCGCCCGGGTCACCCCAGTTAAAGTCGATTTGAGGATCAACGCGGTTCAGAACAAGGTTCTCGAAATTCATACCATTAAAGTAATCTGCCCGTACGCCACCGCCGGTCTTTGTCATTGTAAAAGTCCAGACGTTGCCTTTATGTGTTTCGAAGCCGTCGAACTCATCGATGCGCCAATAGTAGGTCTTCTCTAATTCGAGGGTTCCGGGGGTGAAGTCCATATTACCTACGGGGCCTTTTGCGGTGCCGCCAGTACCGGCATCGACATCGGCAAAATTGTCCCCGAAGTACACTTGGTGTAATTTTGCTTCGAAACCGGGATCCCACGTAAGTACTACATCCGGATCTACGAATTTGGCTCCGTCAGCCGGTTCGGGATTATAGGCACTCTTGGGCGGCACCAGAAAGCTCCAGACATCGCCTCTCCACGGACTGTTTGGATCATTTTCATTGATTTCGTCAACCCGCCAGTAGTATGTCGTTCCATTTGTAAGGCCGTCCGGAAAAGCAAAGCCGGGGAAGCCAATTATATAAAAATCCGCGGCCTGGTTGCCCTGGAAAGCACTCTCGGCGCTGTTGTTTACATCGTCTAAATTGTCGCCAAAGTAAACATCATGCGTTACTGCTGAGATTCCCGGGTCCCACGAGAGGCTGGCCCATGTGTCCGCATGCAAGGCACCATCTTCCGGGTCGGGATTAGTGGCCTTAAAACTTTTGAAAACAGGTGGGACATAGTCGCCTTCGTACCACCTTACACTATCTACCCAGAAATCACCGGCTGCATACTGTATGTGGAATGTGATGGTCGCAGGATTGACGTTCTCAGTAAAAACAGGAGTTGTTATGCTGAATTCTGTCCATTCTTCAGTCATGGTGAAGGCCTGATCACCATATCCCGTCCATGGATCTTCTCCCAATTCCGGCTTGAAATTAATCTGCAGGTCACCTTCCTTGCTCTTGAGAAAGGCAGAAAGAGTGTATTTCTTACCCGCTTCAAAAGTATGGCCTGCGTTCTGAAGACCGGCATCCCAGAAGTTTGCACCTGCTTCGGGAACCACGATATGCAGAGCATAATCTCCCTCAATCGGTTTCTCCGAAACTGCTGCGCCATCCAATTTTTCTACCACTTCTGTGGTAACGGGACCATATGTGCTCCAGGGAGCCATGACACCGTCCTCAAAGCCACCGTTAACCAGAATATTTTCCTGTGCTTGGCTTGGATTGGGCCCCATAAATCCTATCAACAAAACTGCTGTCAACCAGATTATTCGAGTTCTCATAATACTTTCTCCTGTAAAATAGTTACGATAACAACGAATGTGCTTTGGCCACACGCCAAAATATTTGTTGCTCTCTAAATGTAAATTGTTGGTTGAAATGTGATCAATCAAATCTTAAAGACAAAGTTATTTTCAGAAATAACCTATGGACTTGCGTAATCACACCTCCTGTTTTCCAAAGAATAAACTTTTTTCAGCCCACATGGGGCGGTAATCCGCTTATATCCATATACATGGATATAAACTCTGCCAATTCTATTTATACCAAATTATCCAGGTTTTCGTCAAGTAAAAACTGTGCTTTTAGAGGAGTTTTGAATTACTATTTTTGAGATTTTTTACCACTTGAACAAAGTTAGAATTTTTGGCCTGCCGCCCCGGCCTCGGACTTTTCGCTCGGCCTCATAACGAGACGGTTATCCGGATAGGCTCTAAAAGTGATTTCAAATCGATTACAGTCATTTTCGCTTATAATCCAATGTTATTTAAGTCGTTACAACATTTCTCAAATCAAACAACCGGACAGTAGCGGAAAGGGATATATAAAAACATTCTGTTTATTTTTACAATTCATCCCCATACATCCCATGTTCGCCATACCTCACCAGCTTTGCCCTTATAAGGTCATTTTTCTTCAACTTTTTCCGTGTTTTTTCCAGATACACCATAAAATATCTCTCGCTTCGGCCGTAAATCTGCTCATCATCATTTTCCAGCAGGATTTCAGCGGTTTGGCCGATAAACTGTCGCTGGAATTTTTGGCTCAACTCAATATTTAAGCGGTGTAATATTTTTGAACGTTCTTTTATGTCTTTTATACCCACTCTGCCCTGCATATTTGCTGCGGAAGTTCCTTTACGTGGCGAAAAGCTGAAAACATGCATTTTCGCAAAGCCCGCATCTTTAGCCAATTGAATAGTTTGCTCAAAATCAGCATCGGTTTCACCCGGAAAACCAACGATAATATCGGTCGTTATAGCTGGCCTGTCGAGCCAAAGTTTGGCTGACTCAACTTTTTTTCTAAATGTATCAGAATTGTATTGTCTGCACATCTTTTTGAGGACCGCATCCGAACCGGACTGCAACGACAAGTGCAGATGTGGCATAATGTTAGTGTGTTTGCTGAAAGTATCGAGTAATTGCGGCGTTACGTCCGCAGGCTCCAGCGAGCTTAATCTTATCCTTGCAAGATGGGGTATTTTGGCCATTTTATCGAGTAAAATAGCCAGATTGTCATTTTGGCAGCTTGGCCATCTTTTTCTTCTAACGCTCTCCTGGCCATAAGCACCGAGGAATACTCCTGTTACAACGATTTCCCTGTGTCCGGCTTGTACGAGTGATTTTGCCTCGTGAATAACGGCTTTGACCGGTTTATTATGAACAAAAGGACGGGTTTTGGGTACAATACAATAGCTGCAGTATCCATCGCAGCCATCTTGGATTTTTAGAAAAGCTCTGGTTTGGCCCTTAAAGGAAGTTAATGGTGGAAGTTTCAAATGATTTGTCAATTCTTTTTTAAACTTGATTTTAAAGCCGTTTTCTGCTTTAATAATAGTATTAATGTTCGGACAGGATTGAGGGCTTCGGAAGCATGAAGCGGCAGCGTTGCCGCGGGCTATTTGGCTTAGAGTTTCAGCAAGATTTTTTCGATCCCCGATAAGATGAACATTTTTGTTGATGTTGTTTAATTCGCTGATTTGTACAGTTGGCAGGCAGCCGCAGACAACTACGGCAGCGTCAGGACTTAGCTTTTGGGCTTTTCGAATGTATTGTCGGCTCTTGGCTGAGGCGGTGTGAGTTACACAGCAGGTATTGATGACAACCAGATCGGGTTTTTTGGGTGGTTCGCACTTATGAAGTCCGAGTTGTTCCAGCAGTTCGTGAATCTGCTGTGTTTCGTATTGATTGACTTTGCAGCCAAGAGTATTTATGGAAAAAGTCTTCATAATTTAAAAATTACTGTAACGAATTAGTACTTTTGGCATCTTAAATTATGATATAATGTATATTTGTTTAGAAGTATTTACAAGACCAATTGAAAACCAAGCAGGAGGTTTGTTATGGCGGCAGAAACCGATGCGGTTTGGGCGATAGATATAGGCAACAATTCCCTCAAAGCATTGAACTTGAGCACAGAGCGTGGTGTTGTTGAAGTAATAGGCTTCGACAATATCAGGCACGGCAAGATTCTCAGCGGTGATGGTGTGACAGACGCTGAGAGAGAGGAGCTTGTTGCATTGAGTTTGCGCAAGTTTGTCAATAAGTACGATTTGAGCATGGAAGAGATAATTATTTCTGTGCCGAGTCAGAATAGTTTTGCACGTTTTGTGAACCTGCCGCCTGTTGAGGAGAAACGCATTCCTGAGATGGTTAAGTTTGAGGCTGTCCAGCAGATTCCCTTTGGTATTAACGATGTGCAGTGGGACTGGCAGTTGATGACTGAGCCCGACAGTCCTGAAATCAAGGTAGGTATTTTTGCGATAAAAAATGAAGTGGTCAACGCGGCATTGGAACATTTCAGCAGAGAAGATGTCCAGGTTGGCTACGTACAGATGGCACCGATGGCTTTATATAACTACTTGATACATGACCGTCCTGATTTGGCTGCTTCCGACAAAAAAGCAACTGTTGTTCTTAACATAGGTGCGGACAATACGGATTTGGTTGTCTGCACAAAGTCGGCGGTTTGGCAAAGATGCATTCTTATTGGCGGCAATTCCTTTACCAGAGCGATATCGGATGCATTCAGGCTTAATTTTGAAAAAGCAGAAAAGCTCAAACGTACGGCTCCTGTAAGCAAGTATGCCCGGCAGATATTCCAGGCGATGAAGCCGGTTTTCACGGATTTAGGCTCTGAAGTGCAGCGGTCGCTGGGCTTTTACAATAACTCCAATCCCGATACCAAAATAACGAGGATTATTGCTCTGGGCGGAGGAACGAAGCTGCGAGGCCTGCTCAAATATCTACAGCAGACCTTGCAGATACCAGTGGAAAGGCCGGATTCATTTAAAAGACTTGGGATGGGGCCGGGTGTTTCGCCGGCTAAATTCCATGAGAATGTCAGCGGTTTTGGTATTGTCTATGGTCTTGCTTTGCAGGGATTAGGTATTGCACGGATAGAAAGCAACCTTCTGCCGCGGAGTATTGCCAGGTCAATGGCCTGGGCAAGCAAGGGCAAGTATTTTATCACCGCGGCATGTATGCTGCTTACGGTTTCCCTTTTGTGTTTTGGAAGGACCGGTCTGGACAAGATGAATTACTCCAAGGGCAGTCCGGTACGAGACAAAACCGGCAGGATTCTTGGTACTATCGATGATGCCAAAGATCAACACGATGCTGTAAAACGTTTAGGTGACGAATCTAAAGCCAAAATAGAAAAAGAGCTTGAACCTTTCAAATATCGTGAAATGATTCCATCTCTGTATGAGACTGTAATTTTAGCATTGCCGAATGAGAAGAACAATCCCAAACAAGCCAAACTTTATCAGGCTTTTGCCAGGGGTGACGTCAAAGAGATTAAAGATTTTTCACGCAAGAGCCGAATGCAGATATTTATAACGAATATGGAGACTTTCTTTTCGAGTGACATTGCGACCGCCCAGTTCGGCGGTGCGGATATGTTCCGGCAGAGCCGGGGCTCACTCGGTCCCGGAGGCGAAGGATACGACGAAATGTATATGGAAGATATGTATATGGGAATGGACAGGATGGGGGGATATGGAGATTATCCCGGGGGGATGTACGGAATGGCTGGACAACCCACCGAGGAAAAGTTGCCCGGCTTTATAGTAACCATAGGTGGTTACAGTCCGTATGAAAAGATAACTGAATTGATAGATCCTTATGGCGTTGAAAATAATCAGGATAAATGGGGTATAGTTACCCGCTTATTACACCTCGACGATTTTGTTGACGGCAACAGCCCTTTTGAGGTTTATAAGAAGACCGACCCTAACCAATTCTCGATTGAAATAGGGGAAGTAAACAGGGAAGAGAAGATGCCTGTGGGGATAGGTGTGACGGATATAAGGTATAGACCAATGCCGGCCGGATCCACGCAGGAAGAAGGGGCGGAGTGGATATTAGTTGACCCTATGACAAAAGAGACGATTAGTAAAGTTGCTGAGTGGGAAGAAAACGGGAGCAAGAAACTCGACAACAGGGGCCAGCAGGTTTTTACGGTTAATGACCATTGGTTTGTATTAAATCTTAAGTTTGTCTGGAGAGATGCGCCCGAGACTGTCAAGGCGAAAGCGCCTGAATTACCTGCATATATGAGAGGTTCAACTATGGGCAGGCCGGCTCCGCCGGCGACTACCGGCTCTACGGGCGGCAGAAAAGTGATGACTGAACTAGAATGATGTTGCGAGTTGAAAAATGGATATGCCGAATTTCAAAGATATTTTACAGAAGTTAAGTGTTTTTAAGAATAACATACCGCTGCTGATGTCGGTTATTATAGTGCTTGTCGCTGTAATTCTCCTGGTTCCCACGCACCTTATGAACGCTAAACTCAAGCAGGAGATACTGACTAAAAGTGTTAAGATAGGCGAAAGAGTGAAAAAGGAACTTAACAGTACTGCTTCCAGTAAGACATTGAGCCAAGAGCAGAAACATCAGGAAGAACATGCCAAAGATGCCAATGAGATAGCACTATTGGCTAAGCAAACAACTATGAGAGAGTTGTTAAGCTATGATATATTTCTTGATCCTAACATTTCCTCTACTGTTGTTTTCCGGGAATTTGGCCAGAATTATCGAAGAGCGATAGATAATTTGCTTATCCGTGTCAAGGCGGGTGATTACCCTACAGAGGCCGAGATAGAGAAAGGCCTTGAGGAATCAGCGGTAAATTCCCGTTTACGGCGGGGTCGGCCGGGTATGATGGGAGGCATGATGGGAGGGTACCCATATGGAGCAGGTAGGCCGGGGGCCTCTTCGAGAGAAGCTTTGGGGCGGTCCCCAACGATGGGGCGGTCCCCAACGATGGGAATGTCTCCATATGGAGGTAGGCCGGGAGCGTCTCAGAGAGGGACTATGGCCAGGTCGATGATGAAGGGTGAGCTTGAACTTATGATAGTTGACGAGATTTGTCATGAGAGAGCGAAATCTTTATCTGTTTATGCGAATCCGGCTGATTTAAGCGGGTACGATTTCTGGGTGGATTATAAACTTGCTGTTGAGCCTAATGAGGCCATCAAGGATTGCTGGTATTTCCAGTTAGCTTACTGGGTCATTGAAGATGTTTTCGATACTATAAGTGCTGTGAATTCGGACTTCGACAGCGTTCTGACAGCACCGGTCAAACAGCTTAGGCAGATGAGTTTTAATATGGGCCTAAAAAGGCCCGGAGCAGGAGGCGGGGGATATGCAAGACGCAGGCAGCGCGGGGGTTCGCAAAGGAAAAAGACCGATGTTGATAAGCCTCTTTACGTCCATTCTAATGACGATGGTCTGGCGGAATCCTGCACAGGAAGATTTACAGGTGTTGATAGTGATAATGATGTTGTACATTTTAATGTTGCCGTTGTGATTAACATAAAATCCATTATGCCGTTTCTGCAGGAGCTTTGCAGTGCCAAGGAGCATAAATTCAGGGGTTTCTCCGGCGATGAGCAGGAGCAGACTTTTAAGCATAACCAGATAACCGTGTTGGAGACTAAGTTCAGGTCGATCGAAGATGATCCTTACAGTCTTTATGATTTTGGTGAGGATCCTGTTGTCGAATTGGATTTAATTTGCGAATATACCTTTAACAAGGATGGTTACGAGGAAATTAAACCGGCAACCGTCAAGAAAGCGATAATAGCGGCCGCAGAACCAAAGAAAGGCCGGTAAAACCTTTCAGAAAAACAATGTAGAGTGGGATTTGAGATATGAATAAAATAGTAAGCTTTCTCGAAGCACATGTAGAGAAGATAGTTTTGGTTATTGTTGGGCTTGTGTGTATCTTTCTTATGATTACACGTGTTATTTTCAGTCCCAACCAGGTTTCATACGGCGATGGGAAATACAGCCCTGCTGCAATCGATGAACAGGTGTACGAAGAAGCTCAGCTTTTGAGCGATAAGGTTACCCCCTCACCCGAGGGCTTGGAGCCCTATCATTCGAAACTTGCCGAGTTTGTTGCTCTGCTTGATTCTTCCATACGTGATATTGATGTTAACATATGGCCGCAGGTACCTTATGCAGTTGATGAGACAATACGAGGGGCGGGGGGGAAATATCGTCTTCCTCGTATTGGTGCGGTCGGCGAAGTTGAAGTCGAGCACATTAGAGCGGCTGCTTATGTGCCTACGGATGTTATTACACCGGAGAATCCTTATGATAAAGCTGCAAATGAGCCGAACGATATCGACCTTGTAACAGTGGAAGCCAAGTTCGATATTGAGGGATTATATAATAGATTTGAACAAAGTTTTGTAGATGATGTGGAGCAGCAGTATTCAGACCCATGCCTTGCTAAGCCGATTTTTGCTGCTGTGCAGTTGCAGCGACAGGAACTGGGTGAAAACGGAACTTGGAGTGATTGGCGGAATATTCCCCGCAGCAAAATTGACCACTATGGCGAATTGTTTGAAATCGTTGAAGATGCCGGCAGCTTACCGCCCGGCAGGTTAAAAGTGTGGAAGCTTCAGTTTGATGACTGGCAACTGCAAATAGACCTGTTGCAGCCCGAGGCTTATGCGATGGCATCAGCGAAAGAGGAGTGGTATCCTCCTGTAATACATAGAAAGTTTCTGGATATTCAGAGAAAAGAGGATATTGAGGAGGCACGAAAAGCCAATGAAGACAAGCAGACAACTAATGACAAATCAGACTCTCGGCGCTCCAGAAGTTCTGGATTTGGTGGTACGACCGGAAGAGCCGGCGGAGGAATATCGGGAGGGGGAATGGATGGTCTTTATGGGGGCGCAGGCGGAGATACATCGCGCAGAAGGGACAGCAGCCGTACAGGGAGCGACCGAAATAGTCGAACTGGTGTACCGTCACTTGAAGGTGGCCAGGGAGGTGTAACCAACAGACGCAGGAGGGGAACAAGCAGAGGCAGGACTACAGAACCGGGTGGAGGCGGAATTGGATTGGAAGGTTATGGAATGCCCGGACTGCCGGGAGATAGACTTACCCGAAGGGGACCTTCGATGTACGACGTTTATGATGAATTTGACAAGATTCGCCTTACCGGCAGGACTCTTTTAGAAAAAATGAAGGAGCCTCTGGTGTTCTGGGCGCATGATGATACTGTTGAGCCGAGAAAGCACTATCGATACAGAATCAGGTTGGGTGTTTTTAATCCCGTCGCAGGAACGGATCAGTTAAGTGGGCAGGACGAATCGCGGAAGGACGAAGTTGTTTTATGGAGCGAGTTTTCCGATGTTACAGAGCCGGTAGAGATTCCGGGAAGACTGTACTTTTTCGCAAAGCATATACGTGAGCCGGCCAATGTTGTTACGGTTCAGGTGTCCAAATATGAGATGGGGTACTGGCACAGTGAAGATTTTAAGGTAAGCCAGGGAGAAGTCATAGGCAGTGTTGTTGAGACTGAGACCGAGCCACAACAGAAAAGGCCCGAATCAGGATACGGTCGAGGGGTGGATCCGCGAATAGGTTCTGGCAGAGTCATGACGGATCCGCGAATGGGTTTTATTGTCCGGCCTGAAGAAAAGTCTGTAATACCGGAGACAATTGATTATGGTACCGGAGCAGTTATGGTTGATGCCGTGGCAGTGAATGACTGGGCCGGTGATAAGAGTCTGACTACCAGGCGTTATTATGATATGCTTTACAGTATGGATGGAACTGATATTGAACATATGCCTGTCAGAACGTCATACTGGGCTAAAGATTTGCAGAATTGGTATGGTAAGATTAGCACATTGGTAAACGAGACTAAGGAGCCTTTCAAGGCCTTCAAAGCAGGACGCAGTGCACGCCCCGGGAGACTTGGTGGTGATGAAATGGGGGGATACGAGGACATGTATAATACTGAAATGTATGATGACATGGGAGGCGGAGGACGTTATTAGTCGTCTTGTATTCCTTCAGTGGCTGTAAAGTTAAATGGGTGCTGTTGAAGCGTTGATTTAATTCAAAAGACTGCTTGCAGTTAATTATTATCACCAACTCATCAGGTGGGATTCTGCAAAGTAATTGGTACGCAATTTGTGCGGGCATTCCATCGGATTGGGATTGTATTTACATATCTTTTGCAATTGTATTTGGTTTTAATTTGACCTTCCCTTATATTTTTATTATTTGGTAAAATAACCTCGAGGTTTTTTTTTGAATTTAGAGGGCCTGCAATAAGCCCTTAATCGCCTCGGCCAACGTAATAGTGTGTGCCGAGATTGGTACTCAGGTTTTTTCAGGAGGTAGTTTTATGCGGCGAAATATGATTTTCATAACCTGCTTTATTTTTCTTGTATGCGATTTTGGCAGTGTTTACGGGGAAACTGTTGTTACAAGTCCTTATGTAAAATGGGAGAACGGCCCATTAAATAGTGCGGATTTTTTCCCCATCGCTGTATGGCTGCAAAACCCGGCCAGGGCATCAAGGTATCGCATGGCCGGTTTTAATACGTATGTGGGTCTCTGGAGAGGGCCGACGGAAAATCAGCTTAAAGAACTGAAAGCCGCTGGTATGAAAGTCATCTGCCGCCAAAACGAACTGGCTCTTAAATATATCGATGACCCGACTATTATAGGCTGGATGCACGGGGACGAGCCGGACAATGCCCAATCTCTGGGAAAGGGGAAAGGGTACGGACCGCCGATTAATCCGCAAAAAATAATCGATGACTATAATAAGATTCGCAGCGCCGACCCTACTCGACCGGTGCTTCTGAACCTGGGTCAGGGCGTCGCATGGGACGGCTATTACGGGCGGGGCGTTCGGACAAACCACCCGGAGGATTACCCCGAATACATCAAGGGCTGTGATATTGCCTCGTTCGATATCTATCCGGCCGTTCATTCAAGTTCCCAGGTTGCTGGTAATCTATGGTACGTTGCAAGAGGTGTCGAGCGGCTGAAGAAATGGACCGATGGGAAAAAAGCGGTGTGGAACTGTATCGAATGTACTCGAATAAATAATAAGAAAACAAAAGCTACTCCCAGGCAAGTGAAATGCGAGGTGTGGATGTCTATCATTCACGGCTCGATGGGTTTAATCTATTTTGTCCACGAATGGCAGCCTAAATTCAATGAATCGGCGCTTCTTAGCGACGGGGAAATGCTTTCGGTGGTTACTGAGATAAATAAGCAGATTAATGCCCTTGCGCCTGTATTAAACAGTCCGACTATCGATACTGATGTGAGTGTGTCATCAGAGAACGAAGATGTTCCTGTCGCTGTTATGGCCAGGGACTATAAAGGCGCGAAGTATCTTTTTGCCGTGGGTATGCGGGATGGTTCGACAAAGGCGAAATTCACCATACTGGCGCTGAAAGGCAAGAGGACAGTAGAAGTGCTCGGTGAGAATCGAACGATTCTTTCAAAGGATGGTATTTTCAGCGATACCTTCGAGGAGTGGGATGTTCATCTTTACCGAATAGAGGAAAAAAATACGAATTGATTTTGTCCTGCGCGAAACGCTATAGTTGTAGAAAGGTTACATTATGAAAAGAACCGCTGTGGTTTTGGTAGTATTAGTTCTCTGTGCAGCAGCATTGGGAAATCCCATAGCTCAGAACGTGGAATTTATCGAAAGCAAAAATAAAATCGATGTGATGGTGGGAGGACGGCACTTTACAAGCTATGTTTATGGAAGCGAACTTACCAAGCCGATGCTGGTTCCGCTGCGCAGTCCTTCCGGAATTGAAGTTACTCGAAGAAATCCGCTCGTGAAAATGAAAGGCGGCAGTGACGACCACCAGCATCATGTGGGTATTTTCTTTGCGGTTGATAATGTCAATGGAACCAATTTCTGGAACAACGCCGCGCCGCCTCCGCAAATCAAGCATATAAAAACAACAGGAGTGGCCGTTGATAACGGTAAAGGAAAACTTGCGACTGTAATGCACTGGATTGACCGGAAAGGTAATATATTGCTCGAAGAAAACAGAAGTATGGTCTTTCTGGCAGGTGAAAATGAAGATGAATATGCCATTGATTTTAGTATCGACCTTACGGCCAGGCAAACCGAGGTAGTGTTTGAAGATATCGAAGAGGGTGTATTTGCGGTTCGGGTTGCTGACTGTTTGAGAGAGGGTGATTTGAATGTGATATTAAAACCGGGACAGCCGCTGCCCGAGGAATCAGTTTCCGGGACAGGCAGGTATTTCAGCTCCAACGGCGATGAAACGGCGAAAAACGTATGGGGCAAGCGTGCGCGATGGGTCGCTCTGCAGGGAATAAGAAAAGGCAAAGTAGTTGGTGTAGCTATTCTTAATCACCCGGCAAGCATAAACTATCCCACTTATTGGCATGTGAGAAGTTACGGTTTATTTTCCGCTAATCCCTTGGGACAGGGCGATTTTCAAAGACAAAGCAAGTATAAGAAGAATCCTGTGCAGCCCCTTCGCCTTACGCTTAAACAGGGCGAAAAGGTGCATTTCAGGTTCCTCGTAATTGTTTACGAAGGGGTGAGGACAAAGAACCAAATGGAGGGACGATTCAGGGAATTTGTAAAATAATGTACCGAAATTAAGCCGATAACGCTGCTCCATAATGAGGAGACAGAGTAGTTCTTTCCCATAAAGATTATGAATGGAGATTGATTATGAAAAATATAACGCGTAGAAATTTCGTGAAGAGTTCGTTGATGACTGGAGCTGCATTAGCGATGCCATTCTCCCGGGTACGGGGGGCGAATAGTGATATTCGCGTAGCCGCCGTTGGAATTAACGGACGGGGACGGGGACTCATCGGCAATTTCCATAATACTCCGGGAGTGCGGGTGGTGGCACTGTGTGATGTGGATAGAAATGTTTTAGACCGTGAAGTCAAAAAATTCAAAGATCGAAATGAAAAGGTTGAAGGCTATAACGACTATCGGCAAATGCTTAAAGACAAATCGCTGGATGTAGTCTGTATTGCCACGCCGGACCATTGGCACGTTCCTTTGGCGGCGTCCTCGGTTATTGCCGGAAAAGATGTATATGTCGAGAAGCCGCTGAGCCACACGATATCAGAGGGGCGTTTGCTTGTTAATCTGGCACGCAAACATAAAAAGATTATTCAGCATGGCACCCAGTCCCGAAGTTATGAGAGTTTGATGGATGCTGTCGAGTATATGCAGTCCGGCAAACTCGGTAAAATCCGAATGGCCAAGGCTATCAACAGCCAGTTGCGCGGCCCTATTGGTCGCGTGCCCGACAGTGAGACGCCGCCCGGTGTTAATTACGATATGTGGCTTGGTCCGGCGCCCAAACGTCCCTTCAACCAAAATCGATACCACTATAAGTGGCACTGGTTCTGGGACTATGGAACAGGTGATACCGGCAATGACGGTGTACACCAAATTGACATCGCAAGGTGGGGCCTGGGCGTTAAGCTGCCGAAGGCTGTCACTTGTAGTGGCGGGCAGTTGTTCTACGATGACGACCACCAGACACCGGACACGCAGGTTGCCACGTTCGAATATGATGATGTTTATTTGATGTACGAAATGCGGCTGTGGAGTCCCTATTCCCTCGAAGGCCACGACAACGGCAACATTTTCTATGGCGACAACGGGACCGTATCTATTGGCAGGCAAGGCTGGCAGGTAACCTTCAAGGACGGCAGCAAGGGACCGGGCGGCCCGCGCAGCGGTGATACACATACATTGAATTTCATCAATGCGGTGCGCAGCCGCAAATTTACCGGCTTGAACGCCGACGTCGAAGAAGGACATTACTCTGCGACGCTCTGCCACATGGCTAATATAGCGATGCGCACCGGCAGGAGATTAAAATTCAATGCCGCCCGCGAACGATTTATAGACGATGACCAGGCAAATACATATCTGACAAAACAGTACCGCAGAGGTTACGAACTACCGGCTCTGTGACCAAAAGAAAGGAAAGTCTGTTCGCAAAAGGTCTTATTCCGGATTTCTCATATTAAGATGGCACATTTGATATTGATTTGATAGTATAGAGCTTATCGAATGGATTTGATTAACTTTTGGCCATAATTAAAGGGAATACCCAATGGGTCAAAGCCCATTCATCGTTCAACAAGACGTTCCAGCCGACTTTGCCACGGAGGATGCTTACTTTGTCTCGGGTGTCACGCTTGCTTTATCTCGATGTAGGCTTACAATATCATGATGTAAACTTACAATACCTTGTTGTAAATATGCGAATAAACGCTTTTGACTTAAAAATCGCGTTTTAAGCCCGCGAAGTGCGCCGAGTAAAAGGATTGATTTCGGAGATTTGTCCATCCTGATACCGGAACAAACATGCCGGTGGCAATCGTCAAAGCTCCGCGATAAATTAGGCTTGCCCCACCCTGATATGGAACGACCTTTGTCAAATGTTATTTTTTCAATTTTGTTTCATTATTATTTTTGACGCTCGATAGCGTGGGCTGCTTCGACAATGAATCAGTCTGATATT